>MDTB01054805.1_pt1 | contig 13671 bp, 16 predicted proteins | sample 811161 | NCBI WGS metagenome assembly MDTB01 (sample SAMN05326650, study PRJNA326480) | marine metagenome | isolation source: seawater | place: Mediterranean Sea | collected 2009
ATTTATGAAAAATATTAAAGCAATAATTTTTGATGCATATGGCACTTTATTTGATGTAAATTCTGCTGCAGAAAAATGTAAAGTTAAAATTGGTGATAAGTGGGAGGGTTTTGCAAACTATTGGAGAACCACTCAATTAGAATATACTTGGCTTAGAAGTTTAATGAGTAAACATAAGAACTTTTGGCAAATTACAGAAGATAGCTTAGATAAATCAATGAAGATATTCCAAATCGACTATTCAATGAGGAATGAATTATTAAATCTATATAAGATACTTCCAACATTTTCTGAAGTACCAGAAGTTTTAAAAAAACTTAAAGAAAAAAATTACCGACTAGGAATTCTTTCAAATGGAACACCTGATCTTCTTAATCAATTGGTTAAAACTAATAACTTAGATAATATATTTGATGATATTTTTTCAATAGAAGAAGTTGGAATTTATAAACCAGATTCAAAAGTTTATGACATACCTATTAAAAAATACAAAATACAAAAAGATGAAGTTGTATTTTTAAGTTCTAATACTTGGGATGTATCTGGAGGTGGAAATTATGGTTATACTTCTATATGGGTAAATAGAAATAACAATATTTTTGATAATCTTGATTACAAACCCAAAAATGAAATTAAAAACTTAAATCAATTACTTGATATTATTTAATAGTAGCGCTCTTTTGACTTGTGTAAAAAAATTTAAATATAATAATATTTACTTATTAAATTAAGGAGAAAATTATGGCTGGTGAAAAGATAGATGTTTCTTTTGAGGTAAATAAGGATTCAGATAAATTGCTTGAACAAATTGTTGATAAATATGATTTACCAAGTAAATCAAAAGCTCTTAGATGTCTACTAGATTATGTTGAAGAAAAAGAGTCTAAATGGGATGAAATATTTGAAACAATTCGTTGTAATAGATGTGGATAATAAATAATAAAATGAAAAATATAAATAATAAGATTAATATTTTTTTTTCGAATATAGATGCATTAGCGTCTTTAATTTTCAGATTTGGGGTGGGTATTGCATTCATAATACATGGTACAAATAAATTTCCTCTACCTCCTCAAGGATTAATAGAATATTTTGATTTTTCACCTGAACTAGCATCTTTTGTTGCTTTATCAGAATTATTGGCGGGATTAATTTTAATTATTGGTTGTTTTATTAAGAATCCATTTGGAAACTTAATTACAAGACTGGCTGGATTTATGATTGTTGTTATGATGATTAATATATTTGCTATTGCGCACCAGGACTGGTTTATAACAAAGAAATTATTCACAAGTGAACAAATATTTCTTTTTATTGGAGGAGTATATTTTTTAATAAAAGGAAATCGAACATAAAAAAGAAGATATGAGTCAAATTGAAGTAGAAAAAATTATAGAACCAGTTAAAGCATCAGATGGTGCTGGAGTTAAATTAAAAAGAAGTATTGGCACTCATCTTATTGATTATCTCGATCCTTTTTTAATGTTTGATGAGTTTGGTTCTGAAAATAAAGATGATTATATTGGAGGGTTCCCCGCTCATCCTCATAGAGGTATTGAAACAGTTACCTACATGTTAAATGGTGAATTTGAACATGAAGATAGCACTGGAGCGAAAGGCATAATGTCTCCTGGAGATGTACAGTGGATGAAAACTGGAAGTGGAATTATTCATTCTGAAATGCCTGCAATGCCAGATGGTAAATTACTCGGTTTCCAATTATGGATAAATATGCCAGCAAAATATAAAATGAATAAACCTGAGTATTCTTATATTGATGCTAAGCAAATACAAATTCATAAAGATGATGAAAAAAAAATAAAAGTTATAGCTGGAAAATTTGATAAAGTAGAAGGACAAATTAAAGACCATAATGTAAACCCAGTATATTTAGATGTTGAAATTCAAAAAGATAAGGTTTTTTCTTTCAATCTTCTACCATCTCATAATTCATTCATTTATTTAATTTATGGCGAAATTAAAATTGGTGATAAAAATCATGATGTTGTTAAAAACTCAAATCTAATTCTATTAACTAAGGGTAAAAATTTAAAAGTTACTGGTTTAACTAATGCTAAATTTTTACTAATATCTGGAAAACCAATTGGTGAACCTATAGCAAGAGGTGGTCCATTTGTTATGAATACTAAAGCTGAAATCTTGCAAGCTGTACAAGATTATCATAATGGTACATTTGTAAAATGAAAACTGTAGAAATAAAAAAAAATGGTGGTCCCGAAGTACTAGAAATAAAAAATATTTCTTTAGATAAACCAGGAGATGATGAAGTTACAATTGAACATAAAGCAATAGGATTAAACTACATTGATACCTACCATAGGTCTGGTCTATATCCTATAAAACTCCCCTCTGGTATAGGGGCAGAAGGTGCAGGAATAATTACAGATATAGGATCAAATATTAAAGATTTTAAAGTTGGAGATAGAGTTTCTTATGCTGGAGCTCCACTCGGGGCTTATTCATCCCACAGAAATTACCCAACAAAAAATCTTGTTAAAGTTCCAGATAAAATTGATTTAGAAATTGCTGCTAGTTTAATGACGAAAGGGTTAACAACTTACTATTTAATAACTAAAACCTACCCTGTCTCTCAAGGAGAAACCTTATTATTTCATGCTGCTGCTGGAGGTGTTGGACAAATATTTTGTCAATGGGCAAAAAGCTTAGGATGTAAAATAATTGGAACAGTTGGTTCGGATAACAAGATAGATTTGGCAAAAAAGAATGGTTGTGATCATGTAATTAACTATTCAAATGAAAATTTTTCTAAAAAAGTTTTGGAGATAACTAATGGAAAAGGAGTTCCAGTCGTTTATGATGGTGTGGGAAAAAATACTCTAGAAGGATCCATTGAGTGTCTAAAAGTAAGAGGTATGATGATATCTTTTGGTAATGCTTCAGGTCCTCTGTCTAGTTTAAATGTACAAAAAATGATTCAGCCGAAAGGATTATATTTTACTAGACCTTCAATGAATCATTATCTTGAAACTGATAAAGAACTAAAAGAAGCTGCAGAAGCATTGTTTCAAAAGATAATTTCAGGAAAAATTAAAATTGAAATATTTAAAAAATATAAATTAGAAGAAGTGGTACAGGCTCATACTGACTTAGAAAATAGAAAAATTACTGGTCCGGCTATAATTATTCCTAATTAATTTAAGTCCACATCCATATCAGACATATGTAATCTTAATGCATTAGTTGAAATTTGAATTTCTCTTATAAAAAAAATGATAGATATAATCATAGATAAACAACAAGAACCAAAAATTACCCTTGCTACAAAAACTCTATCTAAATAGAGAGCAAAAACTGTAAGCATATTAAATAAAAATCCAAATGCTGCAAACATTATAGTCCAACGTAAAAGGTTAATTCTGCTATTTAAGTTTATAAATTGTTTTTGCCATTCTGGCGGAATGTGCTTCTCATATACATGCTCATCATGTAACTGTCTTATCAATATACTAAGAGAATGAAATCTATTACTGTAAACAGCCATTAATAAAGGAATGGCAGGGAACATTAGTGCTGTTACAGTGTAATCTATATTCATACGAATCAGTTTGATTATGAAACTAGCCTTTGCTATTTACAAGTAAATTTTAATGAAACAATTAAATCTCTTTATTGAATTAACAAGGTTAGCAAAGCCAATAGGCTATATGCTTTTATTTTGGCCATGTTTATGGGGTTTAACTTTAGCATACGATTTTTCAACTAATAAAAATTATTATATTTTTTTTACAATACTCTTCTTCCTAGGTTCAGTTTTAATGAGATCAGCTGGATGTATTGTAAATGATATATCTGATAAAAAATTTGATTTAAAAGTAAAAAGAACTAAAAATAGACCTATAGCTTCAGGAAAAATCTCAAAAAAACTTGGAATATTTTATGCTTTAGTTTTATGTTTTCTAGCTTTTGTAGTTTTAATTAATTTCAATTTACTAACTATTCTTTTGGCTTTGGTATCTATGCCGCTAGCTTTTACTTATCCCTTAATGAAAAGATACACCTACTGGCCACAATTATTTCTTGGAATAACATTTAATTATGGTTTAATTCTTGGGTGGACATCAATTCAAAGTGAAATAGATATAATTCCTGTTATTTTTTACTGTGGAGCCATATTTTGGACACTCGGTTACGACACTATTTATGGATTTCAAGATATAAAAGATGACGAAATAATAGGTATAAAATCAACTTCAATAAAATTTAAAAAAAATCCAAAATTATTTTTATTTATATGTTACACAATTTTTATTATTTGCTTTTTTACGATTGGAATTGTAATGGAATTTAATAATATTTTTTTTATAACTTTAATATTGCCTATATTACATTTATTTTTATATCAAATAAAATTTTTCAAAGAAAAAATTCCAGAGAATTGTTTAAAGATTTTTAAATCAAATAATTTTTTTGGATTAATTATCTATGTAAATATACTTACTGGTAAGCTATTTTAGATTATGTCAAATTTGGATATTCTTAAGAGACTGTATAATGTTTATACAAAAAGGTTTATTGGAAAAATATTGATTTCAGTTTTTTTTTCAATTCTAGTTGCAGGAAGTACTTCTGCAATCGCATATCTTTTAGATCCTGCAATTAAAAAGATATTTGTAGATAAAGATCAAACATTAATATTACTAATACCACTTTGTATATTTGCTGCTTTTTCAACAAAAGGAATATCTTTGTATATTGCCAAAGTAACAATGATTCGTGTAGCAGAAGAAGTAAAAAAAATAATTCAAGTAGATATGCTAAAATCATTAATTAAAGCAGACACTCAAGTTATTGACAATAAACATACTGGTAAATTTATAACACATATAACTTTTGATGTTGGTATGATTACAAACTTAGTAAGTACTGTGCTTTTAAATTTATTTAAAGATAGTCTCACATTAATAGGATTATTATCAGTAATGTTTTATCAAAACTGGAAACTTTCATTAGTTGCTATTATAATGATACCTTTGGCAAGTTTTGCGGCTAAATCCCTTGGTAAAAGAATTGGAAAAGTATCAACTCAAACTATGGCAACCGGTGGAATAGTGAATACATTTTTAATGGAAATCTTTAAAAATCATAAATTAATCAAAATTTTTCAGAAAGAAAAATATGAAGCTAATAGAGGTGAAATTCATTTAAATAAATTAAAAGAGAAGAGTCAAAAAGTTGCTGAGGTATTTATTAGAGTTTCGCCTGTAATGGAAACTTTAACGGGTCTAATGATTGCAGGATTAATTTATTATTCTGGTAAGTTAATTATATCTGGAGAAATTGACATAAATAATTTTTTTTCTTTTTTGGCTGCTATGATGTTAGCATACCAACCAGTTAGATCACTTGCTACTTTAAATATGGCTATACACTCTGGATTAGCGTCTGCTAAAAGAATACTACCTATTATAGATACTAAAAGTAAAATAATAGAAAAAAATAATGCTTTAGAATTATCTCTTGATAAGGGTAATATTAAATTTAAAGACGTAAATTTTAAATATATTGATGATAAAGAACAAGATGATGGTAAAGAGATAGACCCAGATCAAAAAGTCGACTTAAACAAGATCAAACATGTTCTTAAACGTGTAAATATAAATATAGCAGGTAATAAAATGACTTCAATTGTAGGGCATAGTGGTGCTGGTAAATCTACAATACTTAATTTAATTCCAAGATTTTATGAAATAGAGTCCGGGGAAATATTAATAGATGGACAATCAATTAAAGAAATTAGTATTAATTCTCTTAGAAAAAATATCTCAATGGTTACACAAGATATAACATTATTTGATGATACAATAAAAAATAATATCAAATATGCAAATCTAGATGCTTCGGATGATGATATACTTAAAGCTTCGAAATTATCTTTCGCAGATGAATTTATAAAAGAACTTCCCAACAAGTATGAAACTCAAATAGGTGAAAATGGTGTAAGATTATCTGGAGGAGAAAAACAAAGACTTTCTATAGCAAGAGCTTTATTAAAGAAAAGCCCAATAATTCTTCTTGATGAAGCTACATCATCTTTGGATGCTGAAACTGAAAATAAAATTCAAGAGGCAGTGAATTATCTTACAAAAAATAGAACAACAATAGTTATAGCACATAGATTATCAACTATTCTTAATTCTGATAATATTTATGTAATAGACGGCGGTAAAGTTGTTGGAGAAGGTAAACATGACCAGCTACTTAAAAATTCTGAAATTTACAAAAATTTTTATGATAAACAAATAAAAAAAGCTTAATGTTGTTCATATATAATATAATAATAAATTTAGTTATATTATTCTCACCAATTATAATAATTATCAGAATTTTAAAAAAAAAAGAACATCCAAAAAGATTTTTAGAAAAATTTTCTATTGCTTCAAACAAAAGAGGCAATGGTAATATTATTTGGTTCCACGGTTCAAGTGTTGGGGAAATTTTAAGTATAATTCCTTTAATCGAAAAATTTGAAAATAGAAAAGATATTAATAAAATACTCATCACTTCTTCTACTTTAAGTTCATCAAAAGTTTTATCTCACTACAAATTTAGAAAAACTATTCACCAGTTTTTTCCCATAGACTCAAAATATTTTGTAAATAGATTTTTGTCCTACTGGAATCCTTCGATGGCTATATTTATTGAATCTGAAATTTGGCCAAATATGATTTTTAAAATTAAAGATAATAAGATCCCTCTTGTATTACTAAATGCAAGAATAACAAATAAAACTTTTAAAAGATGGAAAATCTTAAACTCATTTTCTAAAAATATTTTTAAATGTTTCAATATTACTTTTCCACAAAATGTAGAAACAAAAAAATATCTATTTTCTTTAGGTGCAAGAAAAATAGATCTAATTGGTAATTTAAAATTTGCAGAAAATGAAACTACAAAACAAAATCTAATTAAAAATAATATTTTAAAATTTTTTAGATCAAGATTAATATGGTGTGCTTCAAGCACTCATGACAATGAAGAGCTATTATGTGCAAAAACTCACATGAAATTAAAAAAAAAATATCCTAATTTATTAACAATTATAATTCCTAGGCATATTAATAGAATAGATAATATTAAATCTTCAATTGAAAGTTTAAAATTAAAGACCCATTGTCATAGTGATAAAAAAATACCTAATAAAAATATTGATATATATTTTGTAGATACTTATGGTGAAACAAAATCATTTTTTCAAATAAGTAAAACAGTTTTTCTAGGTGGTTCAATAATTAAGCACGGTGGACAAAATCCCTTAGAGGCTATTAGATTTGGTTGCAAAGTGCTTCATGGTCCAAATGTAAAAAATTTTAAAGAAATTTATAATTTATTAAAATTGTATAATTTATCCTTAAAAGTTCATAACATTAATCAATTAATTAATGCTTTAAAACAATCTTTTAGTCATAATTCAAATTCAAAAAAAGAAATTAAGGAATTAAAAATAATGGGACTAAAAATATTAAATATCACATATGCTAAGTTGGGATATTATATTAAAAAAAATGAAACTAAAAAAACCTAAATTTTGGGACTATCCAAAGCCAAATTTTTTTGCTTATATTTTATTTCCATTTTCATTAATAACTTTTTTAACTAATTATTTTAAAGACATTTTTTTTTTAAATAAAAATAAAAAAAAGTTTGATAACATTTATAAGATTTGTGTTGGAAATATTTATATTGGAGGAACTGGAAAAACTCCAATATCTATAGAAATAAATGAAATACTTAAAAATTTAAAATTTAAAACAGCATTCATTAAAAAAAACTATCTAAATCAAGTTGATGAACAAAAATTACTTTCAAATAATGGGAGTTTATTTTGTAAAAAAAATAGATCTAATGCTGCAGAAAAAGCAATAGAGTCTGATTTTAATGCTCTAATTTTTGATGATGGTCTGCAAGATTTAAATTTGAAAAATATTTATGATATTTCAATAGTATGTTTTAATGCTGAAAAAGGTATTGGAAATGGATTTCTTTTACCTGCAGGACCTCTTAGAGAAAGTCTGAGAAATCTAAAAAAATATAATGCTGTTTTCTTAAATGGAAACGATGAGGATACTACAGATATTCAAAATAGAATTAAAAAAATCAATTCAGATATAAAAATTTTTAATGCTCACTATTCAATTTCTAATTTAAATAATTTTGATTTAGATCAAAATTATTTAATATTTTCAGGAATTGGCAATCCAGACTCTTTTTATAAAACATTAAAACAAAATAATTTTAAAATAGTTAAAGATTTAAATTTTGCTGATCACTATAATTATTCTGATTATGATATTATAAAAATAAAAGAAATGGCAAAAGAATTTAATGCAAAAATATTAACTACAGAAAAAGATTATAATCGTCTAAGTAATAAAAATACTAAAAATATTGAATTTATAAAGATAAAACTAAAAATTAAAAATAAACAAGAATTAATTCAATTGTTAGAAGCTAGATATGAAAATAATTAAATATATTTTTGAATTTATAATTATAGGTTTTTTGTTCATAATATTTAAAATTCTAGATATAAAATATTCTCGCAAATTAAGTTCAATAATACTCTGTACTATAGGACCATTGTTTAGATCAAAAAAAATAATTAATTCAAATATTCTTAGAGCATTACCAAATATTGATAATAAAAAATTAAATAAAATTAAATATTTAATGTGGGATAATTATGGAAAAATATTATCTGAATATATGTTCCTTAAAAATTTTAGAAATTCAAACTATGAAAAAAATATTAGAATAATTGGTGAAAAAAATTTAAATGATATAAAAATAAATGATGAACCAGTTATTTTTATATCTGGTCATTTTAGTAATTTTGAATTAATGGCTATGAACATTGAAAAATTGGGTATCAAAATTGCAACTATTTATAGACCCTTAAATAATATTTTTCTTAATTTTATAATGGAAAATATAAGAAAAAAATATATCTGTAAAAATCAAATTAAAAAAGGTAAAAGCGGAACTAGAGAATTATTGAAATTATTTAAAGATGGATATTCAATTGCTTTGATGATTGATCAACGAGTTACGGAAGGCATTAAATCTAAATTTTTTGGACAAGAAGCTTTTACAACCTCAATACCAGCACAATTCGTAAAAAAATTTAATTGTAAAATTGTTCCAGTATATATCGAAAGATCAAATGATAGAAATTTTGAGATTAAATTTCATGAGCCTTTAATTTTTAAGAAAGATGAAAAAATTGATAAAATTACAAACCAATTAAATTTAGTTATAGAAAAAATGATACTAAATAATCCTGGGCAATGGATATGGACACATAATCGCTGGAAACTATAGCTATTTTTTGCTTAAACTCTCTTTTTTTTGGTGAGCTTCTTTATATGAATAATATGCCTCTTGTAGATCTACATCCCAATAGTTCAAGTCTTCGAGTTTAATAGATTTTCCGGATACCGCACAAATAACGTGATCACCATCTTCTATGATTTCAAAATTGTTTGGTAAAAATTTTATTTTGGCTAATTTTTTATTCATTTTTAGTTTATATATCAATACATGAAAGTAGGAATAATTGGAAGTGGTGGAAGAGAACACTCTATATGCTTGGCTATTAAAAAATCAAAAAAAGTTAATGAGATATATTGTTTTCCAGGTAATGCAGGAACGTCCCAAATATCAAAAAATATTGAAATTGATATAAATGACTTTGAAAAATTAAAAGATTTTATATTAGAAAATAAAATCGACCTTGTTATAGTTGGTCCAGAAAAACCATTAGTAGATGGTATTGTAGATTTTTTTAATGAAAATAATATAAAAGTATTTGGACCAAACAAAATTGCTTCAAAACTTGAAGGTTCTAAAATATTCACAAAAAATTTATGTCAAAAATATAATATACCAACTGCAAATTTTGGTATTTTTCAAAATGTTATTGATGCAAATCTTTTTGTAGAAAAATCAAAATTTCCAATTGTAATAAAAGCAGATGGTTTAGCTTCAGGAAAAGGTGTTTATATTTGTGAAAATTTAAATGAATCAAAAAAATCGATAGAAGAAATTTTTAATGGAAAATTTGGTAAGGCTAACAATATCTTGATAGAAGAATTTCTTAAGGGTGAAGAGATGAGTTTTTTTGTAATAAGTGATGGTAATACTATAAAAACTTTTCAAACTGCTCAGGATCATAAAAGAGTTTTAGAGGGTGATAAAGGTAAAAATACAGGAGGTATGGGGGCATATTCTCCATCAAGATTAATAACCAAAAAATTAGAAAAAAAAATATTAGATAAGATTATTTATCCGACTATTAAAGGTTTAAAAAATATGAATTGTCAATACAAAGGTTTTTTATATGCTGGTTTAATGATTATAAATAATGAACCATATTTAATTGAATATAATGTAAGAATGGGAGATCCAGAGTGTCAAACTATTTTACCAAAATTAGATACAGATTTATTCCAAATAATTATGGACTGTTGTAACGAAAATTTATTAAATTCTGAAATTAAATGGCAAGATAAAAAAAGTTTATGCATTGTAGTATGTTCAAAAGGATATCCTGATGAATATGAAAAAAATATTTTAATTAAGGATATTAATAATATAAAACTAAATAATAATGAATACTGTTATCACGCTGGAACTAAAAAAATAGATAATCAAATATATTCAATTGGTGGAAGGGTTTTAAACTATGTAAGTTTAGCTAATTCATTTAAAGAAAGTAGAGACAGTGTAATTAAAATAGTAAACTCACTTAATTGGAAAAATGGTTTTTTCCGAAAAGATATTGGATACAAAGTAATTGATGAATGAGAATAATTTCAGGAAAATTTAAAGGGAAGAAAATTAATCAACCAAATGATAAGTTTACTAGACCTCTAAAAGATTTAACCAAAGAGTCTATATTTAATATTTTAAGACACTCTAATTTATTTAAAATTAAAATTGAAAGATCAAAAATTTTAGATCTTTTTTCTGGGGTAGGGTCTTTTGGTCTAGAATGTATCTCAAGAGAATGTAAAGAAGTAACTTTTATTGAAAATTATCCAAAAGCTATAAAAATACTTCAAAAAAATATATCAGATTTAAATTGTAATCATAAAGTAAAAATAATTGAGAAAAATATTTACGAGAGAAATACATTGAATTCTCTAAAAAGTGTATTTGACATAATATTTATTGATCCACCGTATAAAGAAAAAAGGTTAAATGATTTAATTAAAATAATTATTGAGTCAAAATTGTTAAAAAAAGAAGGAATAATGATAATTCATAGACATAAAAAAGAAAAATTTGAAATTTTAAAGGGATTTAAAGTTTTAAAAGAAAACACCTACGGTATTTCTAAAATTATATTTGGAAATAAGGATTAAAATAATATTTTTTTAGTTTCTTTTTTAATCAGTTCTACAGAAGGCTGGTCAAATGGATTAATTTTTAAAGCTCTTCCTAATAAAATAGTTTCTAATATAAAAAACGTAAATAGTTCACCCATACTGTGTTCACTTCTGTTTAAAATTTCAAAGCTTCTGAAAGGTATTCTTTTATTTTTAAAAACATTTTCTGTGGCACATTTTTGAGCATAAACAATTTTATTAATAGTTTTATTCTTTAAATAATTATGAGTTGGAAGTATTTGATTATTTTTCAGATTAATTAATTTCTTATCAAAAACATTAAAAAAAGTAAAAAAACTTTTTTTTGGCCCATCTAAATATAATTGCATTAAACTATGATTGTCTTTTGGCATATTAGAAATAACTGGCAAGATTCCTTTTGATTTTTTTCCTAGACTTTCTGCTACTAGTTGTTGATACCATCTAAAAAAATTTTCAGATAATGGATCATAATTTAATATTACTGACGTAAATTTATCTTTTTTTATTAAATTCAAAATGATGCTTACATTTTTTGTTAAGTTATTTATAAAATCTTTTTTTTTAATTAAAATATTTAATTTTTTAAATTTTTTTTCTTGTAACCCCATTAACTCTGCAGGCAACATTCCTACTTCTGATAAAACAGAATATCTACCTCCAATATAATTTTTATGTTCTATAATTTCTGCTTTCAGTTTTTTAGCTAAATTTTGTAAATAACTATTTTTATTTTCTGTAATAAAAATATTTTTATCATCTTTTTTAATTAAAATATTAGCATTTGATATTGTTTCTAAAGTATTTCCTGATTTTGAAATTATTAAATTTAAGTTTTTTTTTTTAGATCTGGAAAAATTATTATTAACATTAAGGTTATTAATAAAAAAAACCTTTTTTTTTATCTTATTTTTTAAAAAATCATAAATTGCTTCTGAACCTAAAATTGAACCACCCATGCCAATTATATTTATATTTGAGAATCTTTTTAATTTTTTAATTAAGCTCTTTTTGTAATTATATTTATAATTAATATTTAACGTATTTAGTAAATCAATATTTTCTTTTATCGATTTTTTAAAATCTTTTTTAATTTTTAAACTATTAATTTTTCCTGAAAAATTTTTGAAATAAATATTTTTTGTTAACATTAATTTTCATTAATTTTTTTTAAAACAGATTTTTCCAAAGACTTACTAACAACACATTCGCTTTTAGAAGTATTATTTTCACAATTCGATTTATTAATTTTATTACTTGAGTTTCCTTTAAGAATCTTTTCAATATCAAATTCATTTAATTCTTCACTACCCTTTTTTTTTGATAAAGCTTCATTTTCATTAATTGGAACAGGCAATTTAAAATAATCAGGAGGTAATACTAGTGGATTTTTTTTTTTAACTAAAAATTCATCAGTTCCTACTTTTTTTTTTCCAGTTAATCCATCTTGAACTGATTGACAACCAGGTAAGGTAAATAATGTAACCAATATAATTAATATAAATTTATTTAACTTCATTACTTAATTTTTTATCAAAAAATATTTCATTAATAATAAGACATAACACACCTAGAGATATAAATATATCTGCAACATTGAAAATAAACCAATGAAAATCATTTATATGAAAATCAATAAAATCAGGAACTGCAAAGTAATACATTCTATCAAAAAGATTGCCTAATGAACCACCTAATATGAATAAAAGAAAATAAATACTAATATTATTAGATCTTAGTATCATTAAAATGATTATAATATTAATAATTACAATCAAAAAAGTAATTAAGTTATAAACAAAGTTTTCATTAAATGAGAGTAAACCAAATGCTATTCCTTTATTCCAAATCAAAATAAAATTTATATAAGAATTTATATATATATCTACTTCACCCGAGTTTTCTAAAATTGATAAAATATATAACTTCGAAAATCTATCTAATAAAAAAATAATTAAAACAATTCCAAAATATATAGTAATTTTTTTAAAAAATAATTTTTTCATTGATTATTTTATTGCACATCCATGTCTTTCACACTTATCTTTCTTAATTTTCCAACAAACGCTACATTTTTTACCCTCTGCTTTGTTTGTCTCAATAATAATTTGTTCTCCATCGTCTTTTTTAATTTTACCTACATCAGCTCCAGATGTAATACATAGTTCAGAAAAATCAGTTCCTTTAGATAATTGAATTAGTTTATCATTTAAAAGTATTTTTAAATTTGCTTCTAAACTTGAGCCGATTTCTTTAGATGCTC
>MDTB01229798.1_pt1 | contig 13671 bp, 12 predicted proteins | sample 811161 | NCBI WGS metagenome assembly MDTB01 (sample SAMN05326650, study PRJNA326480) | marine metagenome | isolation source: seawater | place: Mediterranean Sea | collected 2009
CTTCAATGCCCCCTGATGCAATGGGCGGTATGGACGCAGATATGATGGCCGCAATGCCCCCTGATGCAATGGGCGGTATGGACGCAGATATGATGGCCGCAATGCCGCCAACAGCGATGGAAGGCATGGGCCCGGACATGATGGCTATGATGCCACCTGATGCAATGAGCGGTGTGGATGCAGATATGATGGCTGCAATGCCTCCGGAAGCAATGGAGGGTATGGACCCAGATATGATGGCTGCAATGCCACCTGATGCAATGGGCGGTATGGATGCCGATATGATGGCCGCAATGCCACCTGATTGCATGGAAGGGATGAGCCCAGACATGATGGCTGCAATGCCTCCGGAAGCAATGCAGGGTATGGATGCCGATATGATGGCTGCAATGCCTCCGGAAGCAATGGAGGGTATGGGCCCAGATATGATGGCTGCAATGCCACCTGAAGCGATGCAGGGTATGGATGCCGATATGATGGCCGCAATGCCACCTGAGGTGATGGCAAATATGCCTCCAGAGATGATGGCAAATATGCCACCGGAAGCAATGGGCGGCATGGGTCCTGAAATGATGGCCGCAATGCCACCTGAAATGATGGCAAATATGCCTCCAGAGATGATGGAACATTTGCCGCCTGAAGCGATGCAGGGTATGGATGCCGATATGATGGCCGCAATGCCACCTGAGGTGATGTCAAATATGCCTCCAGAGATGATGGCAAATATGCCGCCAGAAGTGATGCAGGGTATGGATGCCGATATGATGTCTGCGATGCCTCCTGAAATGATGGCAAATATGAGCCCAGAGATGATGGCAAATATGCCGCCGGAAGCAATGCAGGGCATGGATGCAGACATGATGGCTATGATGCCTAAGGAAGCGATGCAGGGCATGGATGCAGATATGATGGCAAATATGCCTCCGGAAGCGATGCAGGGTATGGACGCCGATATGATGTCTATGATGCCTCCTGATGCGATGCAGGGCATGGATGCGGATATGATGGCGGCAGCTCCTCCAGGGGTAATGGATGCAGCCCCCGCTCCGAGTATGGATGATGGAGGCATGGGCGCTATGGACGCAGCTTTTGGAGCTGCGCCTGGTGATCTTGATGGTGATGGAATGCCGCCACCACCGCCAGGAGGCATGGAGGGTGATCCAATGTCTGGATTAGATGCGGCGCTCGGTGGCGCAATGGATCAGACCATGGATCAAGGCGCTGGTGCAGGCGCTCCAGATATGGGAATGCCGCCTGATGCTGGTGCTGAGGCTCCAATGATGGATGATCCAGGCGCGGGAGGATCAGAGCCTGATATGCCACCGCCGCCGCCAGATGAGCCTATTGTCTAAATTAAAGCTAGATAATTATTGAGGATGATAGTAAAGACTATCATCTCTACCCTGATGTTATTAAGAATATAGCAATAGCTATAAATCAAAATATTGATAACAATAACTATAAATTTGTGGAGAGTCTACTCAAAGGTTCAGAAATTCAGTAGATAAATCATTTGTTCATGATCAGTTTTATTGTTTATTTTGTTGTTCTTGTTTAAGCTTTTTCTTAATAATGATTAGAGATGCATAATCGCCTAACAATTTAAACAGTATCAAGGAAAAATCATGAGAAGTCTTGGCGTTATATTTTTATCAGATGTCGTTGGATATTCTAAAATGATGACTGATGATGAAACTGGAACATTAAATCTGATACGAGAATTTCAAAAGGACATCATCAAACCCACACTTGCTAAATATGAGGGTAACATGATTAAGTCGTTGGGAGACGGATGGCTAATTGAATTTAAAAGTGCTTCTAATGCCGTTGATTGTGCTCTAGCATGGCAGACACTATCTAAGAAACAAGGAAAATTAAGCCTCAGGATAGGAATACATCTTGGTGATGTGGAGCATGAAGAAGGTCCGCCACCAGATGTTTATGGAGCGACTGTTAACATCGCCGCACGTCTAGAGTCCATTGCCGAAAATAATGAGGTTGCCATTTCAAATTCTACTTACTTATGTTTGGACGAAAATAAAGCCCGTTTATTTAATAACTGTGGAAAGCAAACTTTAAAAAACATCGGTACGCCTGTCGAAGTTTGGAGCACTGGTAGATTAAATTTAGGGTCTAAGGGTATGAAACGGGAAAATGAGGATCCGCTTATTTCAATAAAACCATTTGATGCTAAGTCTCAATTTGTATCTGATTTTTGCAGGGATGTAACAGATCACCTTGAAAAATATCTCAATGAAAAAGACTGGATAGGCTCTACTGTTCAAAAAACTCCAAGTGATGCAGATTATCAGCTCATTGGTTCTGTTTCAAATACTAATGTAAACTTTTCAGTAGATGTCCTTTTAAAAGCACCTGGTGGAAAAACCTTGTGGTCCGAAAGTTATGGGGCGTCAGTCAATAAAATCAATATGTTAAGCGATACAGTCGCAAGTAATGTTTCAGAAAAAGTTTTCATGGAGATAATGAAGGTGAAAGGAAAATACAGCAAATCTTAAATATTGTATTTTTTGGAACTTTTTATGCAAAATGTAATCCGTCAATTAAAATCCACCAATTACAATGAGTTTGTGCAATGAACTCAAAAACATTAAGATCTCTGTCCCTAAGTGCAATAGCATTGTCCAGACAGTTTGGTGTTAGAATTACCGTCGAGCAATTAGAACAAAAGATATCACAAGGTCAAATTAAGTCAGAGAAAGAATTAAAAAGTACCTTAAAGGAACAGGGTGTAAAAGTTCAGCGTCTGAAACCAAGTTTAAAAACTTTGATTGAGCGTTCTTATTATTTCCCATGCGTTGCACTTTTGCGCGATGGGTCAGCCCGAATATTGATAAGCTGTAAGTCTAATGCAAAAAATGTAGTTGAATTTCAATCAATTGATCCTTTGGATCCGACAAATAAGATTACTGTTGAAACCGAGACGGAGTTCAAGCGAACTTGGGCTGGATCTGTTTATCTTATCTCAAGTGAAACAGGCATCGCTTCCCAGGATCGTATTTTTGACTGGACCTGGTTTATTCCTGAGCTGTACCGTTTCAAAGGCTTGCTGGCTTTAACTTTCATTGCTGCTATCTTAACAGCTGTTTTGGGACTAGCCCCTATCGTGTTTATCCAAATATCTCTGGATAAAGTTTTAAATTTTGGAGCAGTATCAACGTTATATATTTTGGTTATGGGTGTATGTGCAGCGCTCATTTTTAATGGCATACTTGGCTATGTCCGTGACTACGTAATAAACTTTATTTCCACATCAATTGAAGCACGATTATCCGGTGATATTTTTGACAAAGTGATGGCAATGCCGGCTGCCACTTTTCAAACTGGATCAAGTTCTGAGTTCGAGGCGCTACTTCAGGCATCTGGTAAAATCAAAAGCTTTATTTCAACTCAAGTTCTTAAAACAATCTTTGACGCTACGACCATTTTAGTATTCCTTCCTGTGCTTTTCGGTTACAGTCCCGTTCTCGCTCTTATAGTAACGTTCTTTTCTATGACCATCGGCGCCATTACCCTCTTTGGCAGATGGCGTCAAAAGGAAGCTGGGAAGATCACAGGACCATTAGAAGCGTCTAAACGTAGAGTTATTCAATCCAGTATTGCCGGCGTAGAGACGATTAAGGCATTTTCACTGGAAGCTTCACAACGGAGAGAATGGCGGAAAGTTTCTTCGAGAAGTATACGCCAGAGTATACAAGGTCAAATTTCAAACATGATTATCACAAATGTAAATGCTACACTGACGCAACTCATGACAGTAGCGATCGTTACAACTGGTGTACTTCTTGTGCTTAATAGTGGATTATCAGCTGGAGCTATCATCTCCTGCAATATGCTTGGAGGCAAACTTGTATCTCCATTTACTTCATTTTTTACTTTCTTTTCAGATTTGAACAATTTTAAGTCAACACTGGATTCAGTCGGCAAGAGCTGGAATGGTCCAAACGAGCGGGTTGGATCTGGAAATGAAGTGGTAGTTAAAGGTGAAGTCGTTTGTAAGGACGTGATTGTTAAATTCGAAAATACAAATGCTCTTGACGGCCTGAACTTAAACATTTTAGCAAAGGCTAAAGTAGCAGTTGTTGGGCCCTCAGGGTCAGGAAAGACTACATTTTTGCGTCTGTGCCAAGGTTTTTTAAGACCAAATTCGGGTTCAATGGAAATTGATGGTCAGAATATTCGTTATCTAAGTTTAGATAATTATCGCAGCCAGAATACATTGATAGACGGCAAACCTGTATTCTTCGGAGCTACTATTGAAGAAAATTTACGAAAAGTACAGCCGGGAATTAGCGAGCGAGAGTTTCAGGAAATACTTGAAATATCTGGCCTGCAGAAGGTTCTGGAGCAATTACCCGAAGGGATCTCAACGGAAATCAATCAGTTCGGTATGCCATTATCGCAGGGCGATCGCGTGACCCTAGCTTTGGCACGCGGCCTAATGTCCGGACCTCGTATTCTTTTACTTGATGAGGCTCTTGCTAATTTGGATAAATCCGGTCAAATTTCTTTCTTCGAAAACTTTGGAAAAATATCAGAGTTAAAAACCGTCATAATGGCGACCCACGACCTCCGATCAACTGCACATTTTGAGCAAATTATAGTACTTGATAAGGGTGCAGTTGTCGGTCAAGGAACCCATGACGAACTTCTAAAAACTTGTCCGCTCTACCAAGAGCTATGGACAATGGAAGAAAAACTAACGGGGATATAAAACCTTACTCGATGGCTTATTGTGAGAAAATGAATGGCTGATAAATCTTTTGCAAACAGTGAGTATATATTCAGAGAGGGTGAGAGTGCGGCCTATGCGTACGTAATAAAATCAGGAATTGTTGAAATCACTAAACACAGCGCTGATGGTGAGCAAGTGCTTGCTGAATTAGTAGCACCAACTATTTTTGGTGAAATGGCATTGATTGACGGGAACCCTCGCAGTGCTGGCGCTAGGGCGAAAGAAAATACAGTAGTTACAGAAGTAACCGCTGAATCGTTTAAAACTTATTTAAGTAAAAATCCAGAAGCCGCTATTCGGATTATGAAAACCATTTCGGAAAATTTACGAAAGTCCAACCAGGTAGTAGCAAAATACGAACGCACTGAAGCTGCTGATAACTTTTTACCGTCAACTCAGAACTTCACGGAAAAAGCGTCGACTGATTTTGAGATAGACGACACTGATGCTATATACGAGAAGGGACCGTCTAAGCCTCTTTTAACTGTTGTTCTTACGTTGTTGATATTTTTTATTGGTAGCGTAATTTTCGCGTCCCTAAGTCAGGTGGACACGACAATATCTGCGCGTGGGGAGTTTATGACAGCAACGCCGAATGTCATTGTGGAAGCCAGTGCGAGTTCTGTCGTAAAAAGTGTTGAAGTGAGCCGAGGTGACAAAGTAGTTAAAGATCAGATCATAGCTTATTTAGATGATACAGTCGTAACCGTAAACTTAAAAAAGAACCAAGAAAAAATTGATAATATCTATCAGTCATTAGTTGGGCTTCACATGGAGCAAATGTTGATAGATAACATTGAGAAATTTAACTCAAATCTTAAATTAGATAGTTTTTATGAAGCGGCAATTGACAAGTTAAATCTACAAAATAACTCTGAAAAATTTTATGAGTTATATAGTGTCACATTATTAAAAAAGGTATTAGAATATTCTGAAAAGATTAAATCGTTTGATGCTAAGCTAAACACGGCCCATAATGAGTATCAGTCATCAAAAGAGCTTCTAGAAATCTCTAAAAAACAAACAGAAATTAAGGCCGAATTGGCCAGGGCAAAAAAAGAACTATACGACCGACAGGTTGGCACACTATCTGATATCTTAACAAAGCAAACAGAAATTAAGGCTAAACAGGCCGCGGTACAGAAGGACCTTTATGAGCGAGAGATTGTATCTTTATCACAGTATTTAACGTCAAAAGATACGCTTTTGAACGCAAAGAAATCCGAATTTAATTCAAAAGCTTCAACTACAAAGCTCGAGCTTGATTATCTGTCGGCAAAAGATGCTGTGTTAAATGCTGAAAAGGCCCAATTTAATGCTAAGACATCAACTATAAAACTTGATGCTGCAATAACAACCCAAACTGCGGATAAGCAAGCATTTATAGCAAGTTGGACTTCAAAATTAAATGCCGAAATAACTGCAAAGAATGAGGAATTGACCCAACTAAAACAAGAAAAAATTAAGCTTTCTCGTCTTGTGGATAATATAATTGTTCGTTCCCCTGCTGAAGGAATAGTGCTCGATATTCCGGCTGTATCTAGAGGCGGAATAGTAAGTGAGGGTGAGGCTATTGTTACGCTAGTTCAGTCTAATCAACCTTTGTTCCTTGAAGTTGATATAGATCCCAACAAGATACCTGATATGAAGCTCGGCTTGAAAGTTTCCATAAAATTAGATGCCATGCCGTTTCAAGAATTCGGAGGCCTAGACGGTGAATTGATATATGTTTCTAATGACACATTTAATCAATCATTAGCTGGCGATAAGGGTGTATTTTACAGAGGAAGGGTTAAAACAGAAGGCCTTGAGGGAACTGATATGCCGGCAGACTTTATCTTGTCACAAGGAATGCTGGCAACAGCAGATATACTGGTTGGACAGCGTCCTTTGATTTCTTATTTTACTTATCCAATCATGAACGCATTTGAGGAGTCATTTAAAGAGCCGGAATGATATCGTTTATAATAATCAATCACCTTTTAAGTTTTTCTTTTCTAAATTACACCTAGCTGTCCTGAAGGTATATTTTTGGTTAGTTAGTGTAATGTTGATTATGTGTAAGTTTTGCAATGTTCAGAAACATAGATAAACGTAAAATATTGGAATGGTTCGGAGTATTAACCGCTATAATTTACTCATTACTTGTGGCATCTAATACTGGATTTGAGTTTATAGCATTTTCTTTACTATTAATTTCTGCATTGGCGATAGGTTTATGGGCATACCTCCATAAACATTGGGGGGTAGCTTTTTTACAAATTTTTTATGCAGCAGCAGGATTGATAGGAATGTTTAGATGGTACTAGCTTTTATGAATTGACCAACAGCCGCTGTACCTTTAGCAACCGTAGACAACTGAGGTCTAAAATAATGTTGTACACTAATCCCGAAGATTGGAAAAATTCTAAATGTAAAAGAGTGCTGTTATTTGGCATGTCTGGTCTTGGTAAGACATATATTTCAAACCTTTTAAGAGAAGATGGAGATTGGTTTCACTATTCTATAGATTATCGTATTGGCACACGGTACATGGGGGAATTTATATCTGATAGTTATAAATTAGCAGCGATGGAGACACCCTATTTAAGTGAACTTCTTAAGAGTGACTCGATTTATATCGACTCCAATATTACTTTTGACAATCTGGCCCCACTATCAAACTATCTTGGAAAGCCGGGGAATATAGAACTTGGAGGAATTCCCATAGCTGAGTATGAGAAGCGACAGGAACAGCATCGAAAAGCAGAGGTGGCCGCATTATTAGACACTGGCTATTTCGCGAGTCGTTCTAAAGAAATATACCAGTATAACAACTTTATTTGCGATAGTGGCGGATCAATTTGTGAAGTAGTAAATCCTGAAGACCCTAATGATCCTGTGATGAACCACTTGTCAGAGAATACTCTGTTAGTATGGATAAAAGGGTCCGATGCCCATACAGAAGCACTGATAAATAGGTTTGATAAAAATCCCAAGCCTATGTGCTACGAGGATAGCTTTCTAGCAAAAAAGTGGGAAGAATTTATTAACCTCAAAAAGATAGATGAGAGTAAAGTAGACCCAGACGAATTTATAAGATGGACTTACGCTAAAGCTCTGTCACACCGTCAGCCACGATACGAAAGAATGGCAGAGTGGGGAATTACGGTTAAGGCTGAGGATATTGAAAAAGTAAAAAATACAAATCAATTCAACTCATTAGTTGAAAATGCATTAGCTAATAAGTAAAAGATGACCCTGTTTGAAGTAAAAGAAAAAAAATCAGAAGGCAAATCTTAATGCCCATAAAAATTCCGTCCGATTTACCGGCCTTCAATGTATTGAGAGATGAAGGCGTCATGGTTATGGACGACTTTAAGGCAAATAGGCAAGACATACGACCTCTCAAAATAGGTCTTTTAAATCTGATGCCGAAAAAAATACAAACTGAAAATCAGTTTGCGCGAGTTATTGGGGCCACCCCTCTGCAGATAGAGCTTTCACTCATAAAAATGTCTACTCATGAAACGAAAAATACAGCAGCTGAGCATATGCAAACATTTTATCGCTCCTTTAAAGATGTAAAATTGAGTGGGGAAAAATTTGATGGCTTAATTATAACTGGAGCCCCAATAGAACATTTAGACTATGAATCAGTGTCTTACTGGAAAGAGTTAATAAAAGTATTTGAATGGACCCAAACAAATGTTCACTCCGTATTTGGTGTTTGCTGGGGTGGAATGGCAATGCTGTATCATTTTTACAAGATTAAAAAATATGATCTTACAGAAAAAGCATTTGGCTGTTTCAGACATGAAAATATAGAACCATCCTCACCATACTTGAGAGGTTTCTCAGATGATTTCATTATCCCCGTTAGCCGTTGGACGGAACTGGATCAGAATGAAGTAGATGAAATTAAAGACCTAAAAACCTTGCTGGCGAGCGCAGAAGTAGGACCATGCTTGATTGAGGATAAAAAACATAACGCTCTCTATATTCTCAACCACTTTGAATACGACAGCGACACTTTGAAACAGGAATATGATAGGGATGTAGAGGAAGGCAAAAAAATCATTCTTCCCCAAAATTATTATCCTGATGATAATCCTCAAAATGATCCCAAAAATAGATGGAGGAGCCATGCTCACTTACTCTACGGAAACTGGATAAACGAAATCTATCAAACAACGCCGTACGATTTAAATAAAATTGGGTCTTGAAATAATACTTTACAAATTCTGGAGAAAAAAGGCGGCAGAGATGCAGCCCTTTGTTTATATATACTTTTAAAAGTCCAAATCATCGCTTTGCTAACTGGCACTTATATATAAGTTATTGATTTAACTTAAATAATAAGATCCTTTATGTTTTGCTATATATTTGCTATGGATAGAGAGTTAAAACTCTTAAGTATTCCGCTAGGATCACCTCCTAAGTCGTAAATTCCGTCTTTGTATGACTCGTCCTAACTTTTACCATAAGATAGCGAAACCACACTTTCTGCGCGCACAAAGTTAAGAAATGCAATACACCGCGCCTCATAATTTCTTAATGTCCTTTTATATATTAACTAACAAGCAAAGATTGTAAGTTATTTATTCCATCAACTTTGTTAGACATGGACTGCAAAAATGTTAGAGAAAAAAATTAGAGAAACACTCTAGTAGGAAGATTTAAAATGGATGAAGGCATATTTTATTTCTTCTACGTCATTGCAGAAGCAATACGAAACTTTCTAGTTTATACACCGTTAAAATTTATGTTATTTGCATTGCTAATCATTGGAGCCTTAATTTATTTCTTTGCATTCTGAATAAGGGATAACCTCAATGAAATCTGAAGAAATCATTTTTTATTTTATAAAATATGGAGATTTATTGTTCAGAAAATACTGGGTATATACATATATTTTTGGGTTTATATTGCTTTTAAGTGTAGTTTTAGTGCACCTAATAGATGCTCTTTAGTAAAATAAAAAAAATAAAAGTAGTTTGGGTTGTCTTTCACAAAACAGGGATAAAATTATTTGGAATGAGAGCTAAATAAAAAATGGGCCGCAAAGTCGCAACCCATTGTTTTATAGAAGTAAATTTTAATATGTAACTTATCGCTTTGAGAACTGAAAAGAGCGACGCGCCTTACGCTTACCAAACTTTTTACGCTCTACCACACGGCTATCGCGCGTCAGAAACCCGGCAGACTTAAGTGCTGCCCTCAGAGATGGATCATACAATTGTAAAGCTTTTGATATACCATGCTTCACTGCACCAGCCTGACCAGAAAGACCGCCACCCTTTACCGTCGCCTTTACGTCAAACTGGTCTTCAACACCTGCTACTTGGAATGGCTGCCTTAGTATCATCTGCAGAACTGGTCTGGCGAAATATCCGTTCATTTCCTTGTCGTTAACAACAATCTTACCAGAACCGGGTTTTATCCAGACCCGTGCAACGGCATCCTTTCTTTTCCCAGTGGCATAAGACCTTCCTAGGTCATCACGAACTGCAACTCGCGGCGCCGCAATTTCTACAGCGGCAGTATCCTCGGCGGAAACTACATCCAGATCGCTCAGTGATTTAATATCTTCACCCATTATCTCGTCACCCGTGTATTTTTAGAATTCATTGATTTTACATCCAGAACACTCGGATCTTGCGCCTCGTGAGGATGTTCTGACCCAGCATAAACCCTTAGATTAGTCATTATTTGCCGGCTCAATTTGTTACCAGGCAACATACGCTTAACAGCTTGAGTAATAACCCGCTCTGGATGGGCTCCATCTAAAATTTGTTGCTTAGTTCTAGATTTTATCCCTCCAGGGTGACCGGTATGCCAGTAAAAATTTTCTTCTCTCTTCTTACCAGTCATCTGAATTTTCTCAGCATTAACGACGATTACATTATCGCCACAGTCCATGTGCGGCGTGAAAGAGGCCTTGTGTTTACCGCGCAAACGCATAGCTATAATGGACGCTAAACGGCCAAGTACTATGCCATCTGCATCGATTAAGATCCATTTCTTTTCTATGTCTGCTGGAGTTGCAGTATATGTCTTCATTTAATACAACCTTGCTATTACTAAAATATTTAAGCAGTTCGATCAGGCGGTTATACCGCCATCACAGGCAAGGTCAAGTACAATAAATTAAATATTTTTATTTAAAAACATATAGTTAAAAATATGGTAATATAATACCGTAGTAATTTTGCTTAAAACGCGTGCTGTTTGAAAGAACCTACCATTACGATATTAGGCATCCAGCTCTGCATCCCAATACAAAAAGTCCATCCAACTTTCATGCAAATAATTAGGGGGAAATTTTCTTCCAACATTCATCATCTGATGAGGCTCAGGACGTACGGGTTTACGCCGCAGATGAAGTCCAGAATTTTGAAGTGTTTTCGACCCCTTTTTCAAATTACATGGACTACAAGCCGCAACTACATTTGCCCAATTAGTAGTTCCACCGTGGGACCGCGGCACTACATGGTCAAACGTCAAATCACCTTTGGATCCGCAATATTGACAAGAAAACTCATCTCTAAGAAAAAGGTTAAATCTGGTAAATGCTACTTTTTTTTGAGGCCTAACATAATCCTTCAATACGACTACCGATGGTATTTTTATACTTATTGATGGACTATTCACATAATCATCGTACTCGGCCACAATATCGACTCTTTCCATAAATGCAGCTTTTACTGCATCTTGCCAACACCACAAAGAGAGAGGGTAATAAGAAAGAGGTCTGTAATCAGCGTTGAGAACTAATGCGGGATTGTTTTTGGTAGACGTAGGATGCCTTACGAATTCATTCCTAAAGTCTGCCTCCATACGAATGCCCCCTAGCAGTCAATTTCCCTTGCGGATGACTATATATTGAGTTTAGCTCCTGGCAACCCCCATTTTGTGGCACATTCTAAAAAATCTAAATTATATATTTTTTCCTTTAAAAACCTAACTGGTCGCGTAAGAACGCTAATGAAACACCCAACCCATCAGGAGCTATTCCATGCCCAGTACCTTTTTGAATATGAGCATAAACGTCTTTGAATCCTGCCGCCTGTAATCCTTCCACCCCCTCGGGCATTGATCGTGGCGGTACGACCTCATCCTGATCGCCATGTACAAACACTACTGGCATATGGCTAACCACCTCGTCAACGAGAATTTCCGGCTCTAATAGTCGACCAGAAATCGCCACAACACCTGCCACAGGATCTTCTCTTCTAGGAGCAACATGCAATGCCATCATTGTGCCTTGAGAGAATCCAAACAAGGCTAATTGCTCCGGTAAAATATCTTCATCGACCATTAAAGCGTCAAGGAACGCATTCAAATCATCAACAGCTGACAGCATCCCCTTTTTGCTCTCCTCCTCACTTGAACCATCGATCCAAGGTATAGGAAACCACTGGTAACCCATTGGACTTCCGGCACAATTCTCAGGAGCATCAGGGGATACAAATAATGTATCAGGCAAATGCTCGGCTAAAGGTTCTGCCAATCCTAGTAAATCATCCCCATTTGCTCCATACCCATGAAGAAAAACCACAACCGAACGCAGCTCACCAGACTTTGGAGCAATGCGTTTAGATTTCAAAACACGCGTCATACTACGCCTTCCCTATTTTTTGCAAAACTATAATAATCCCATAATAAAAGTGCTGCGACAGATCGCCATGGAGACCAGTTTGTTGACAGCTGTCTTAGCTCGCCTTCAGTCGGACGCTCACCAAGCGAGAATAATATTCTTGCACTTTCTTTCAAAGCAAGATCTCCTGCCGCAAAAATATCCGCCCTTTTTAAACTAAACATGGCATAAATCTCTGCAGTCCAGGCTCCAATTCCAGGAATTTCTGTTAAAATCCGAATAACTTCATCATCACTCTTTTGCCGAAGCGCTATATAATCCAAATCTGCTGCTGCTAACGCTTTTGCGTACCTAATTTTTTGTCGACTGAGGCCGACAGAATTCAAGCGCTCTTCATTGGTCTTTAAAATTCGATTAGGATCTAAAAAATTCTCAAGTTCCAGTCGAGACCAAATAGCCTTGGCCGCTGCAACCGAAACCTGCTGACTCACAATTGCCTGCAATAAGGTTTGAAATCCATCTGGCCTTAAACGTAGTTTCGGCATTCCAGTATGTTCTAGTACATATGCAAAGCGTGGTTCACACGAATTAAGAGCGTCAATAGCTTGAACTAAGATTTCATCAGATTCAATTAGAATTCTTTTTATCATAAATTATGATCCATCCACTTAAAGATTCCTGGAATTGTAGTAATTACATTGGTTGATGTCTTTTGAGGCCTCTCTATCATTATTACTGATATATTCATAGCACGTGCGGCTTCCACTTTGGCAAAACTCCCGTCACCTCCCACATTTTTTATTACTAAACGATCTATTTTAAGCGATCTAAATAAACTTATTTCATCTTTTAATGAAAAGGGAGGATCGCCGTAAATAAACTTACCGTTATCTAATGGGCACTGAATTTTAACATTGCCCAGTCTTCTAATAAAAAATTTAGAACTGGTAAGTTTGGAAAATTGTTCCAACCCAATTCTCCCGGTAGCTATGAACACATTAGATCCATCAGGAATTGTTTTTGCCGCTTCATCCAATGTTCGCACGCTAGTCCAGTTATCATCAATCGTTGGGGTCCAAGGAGGTCTTAAAAAATGAGTAAGCTTTATGTCTGCTAATTTATAAACTCTCTTACAAAGTTCAGTACTTTCTTTGTCAAATGGATGGCTAGCATCAATAAGAACTTTAATGCCGTTATCGATCAAAAAACTATGAAAAAATTCTTCATTTCTCAAAGAAGATATTTCCCCTGCAACCTTTGAATTCGAACGAAGACGAGATCTCTTGTCTAGGAAAATGTAAACCTTGAATTCTGCACGAAGACACAGTTCATTAGCTAC
>MDTB01242466.1_pt1 | contig 13671 bp, 25 predicted proteins | sample 811161 | NCBI WGS metagenome assembly MDTB01 (sample SAMN05326650, study PRJNA326480) | marine metagenome | isolation source: seawater | place: Mediterranean Sea | collected 2009
CAAATACAATTTCTAATGTATTTTGGCCATGTTTTTGGTTGGAATGTAGTGACTAGTTCACTAAACGCTGCCACAAATAACCTGTCAGTTATTTTAATCAAAAATACAAAATTTTAACTAAAAATTAATTATGCCAACTATTAACCAGTTAGTAAGAAAAAGTAGAGATAAACAAATTACAAGGAACAAGGTTCCAGCTTTACAAAAGCAACCTTTAAAAAGGGGAGTGTGCGTTAAAGTTTATACAACAACACCAAAAAAACCAAACTCTGCATTAAGAAAGGTTGCACGAGTAAGACTATCCAATGGTTTTGAAGTGACTGCATATATTCCTGGCGAAGGTCATAACTTACAAGAACACTCAGTGGTTTTGATAAGAGGTGGAAGAGTCAAAGATTTGCCAGGCGTTAGATATCATATTTTAAGAGGCAACCTAGATACACAAGGCGTCGCAAACCGTAAACAGAGACGATCACTCTACGGAACAAAAAAAGGTAAATAATGTCTAGAAAGAGAAAAGCCCCAAAAAAACTTGCCGTAATTGATCCGAAATACAAATCTACAATCATTCCAAAGTTAATTAATTCCATTATGTATGATGGAAAAAAAACTATAGCTGAAAAAATAATATACGATGCTATAGAAAAAATTAAAAGTAAATCAAAAGACGAACCTTTAAATGTATTTAATGATGCCATTAATAATATTAGACCTACAGTTGAAGTAAGATCAAGGAGAGTAGGTGGAGCGACTTATCAAGTTCCAGTCGAGGTTAAATCAAAAAGATCACAAGCTTTAGCCCTGAGATGGTTAGTTGATGCATCTAGAAAGCGAAAAGATAAAAAAATGTCTGATAAAATATTTAACGAAATATATGATGCTTATCAAAATAGAGGATCAGCAATAAAAAAAAAGGAAGATACACATAAAATGGCAGAATCAAATAAAGCTTTTGCTCATTTTAGATGGTAATTAAAAATGTCAAGAACTCACACTTTAGATAAATATAGAAACATAGGTATCATGGCACATATAGATGCTGGTAAAACTACAACGACTGAGAGAATTCTATACTATACAGGTAAAAGTCATAAAATTGGTGAAGTACATGATGGTGCCGCAACGATGGATTGGATGGAACAAGAACAAGAAAGGGGCATTACAATCACATCAGCTGCCACTACATGTTTTTGGAATGACCACAGAATCAATATAATAGACACTCCAGGTCATGTTGATTTTACAATCGAAGTTGAAAGATCTTTAAAAGTTCTTGATGGTGCCGTTGCAGTATTTGATGGTGTAGCAGGAGTGGAACCTCAATCTGAAACAGTTTGGAGACAGGCAGACAAATACAAAGTACCAAGAATATGCTTTGTAAATAAATTAGATAGAACTGGTGCTGATTTTTTTAGATGTGTTGGAATGATAAAAGATCGTTTGGGGGCCAAACCATTAGTTATGCAAATACCTATTGGTATTGAAGCATCATTAAAAGGTGTTGTTGATCTTGTTAAAATGAAAGCTATTGTTTGGAAGAACGAAGATCTAGGTGCAGCCTGGGAACTAACAGACATTCCTGATGACTTACAAGAAATTGCTTTAAAATACCGACAAGAATTAGTTGAGACAGCTGTTGAACAAGATGAAAAACTTATGGAAGAGTACCTTGGTGGAAAAGATATTGCTGAAGAAGATTTAATTAAATGTATTAGAAAAGGATGTTTAGGTTTTGACTTTGTTCCAGTTTTAACTGGTTCTGCTTTTAAAAATAAGGGTGTGCAACCTCTCCTAGATGCAGTGGTAAACTACTTACCAAGTCCAAAAGATATCGGATCAATAAAAGGAACTAAACCAGGCTCAGATGAAGAGATAGAAATGAAATTTGAAGATAGTGCTCCATTTTCTGCACTTGCTTTTAAAGTTGCAAATGATCCATTTGTTGGAAGTCTAACATTTATAAGAATTTATTCTGGAACAGTGAAGTCTGGAACAGGAATTTATAATACCTCCAAGGATAAAGAAGAAAGAGTTGGTCGTATGCTTTTAATGCATGCTAATTCAAGAGAGGATATTAAAGAAGCAAATGCAGGAGATATAGTTGCATTAGCAGGTTTAAAAAATACTATAACAGGACATACACTTGCTGATAAAGAAACTCCAGTTTTACTTGAGCCAATGGAATTCCCTGATCCAGTTATTGAAATTGCAGTTGAACCTAAAACAAAAGCTGACCAAGAGAAAATGGGTGAAGCTTTAGGAAGATTAGCTAAAGAAGATCCATCTTTTAGAGTTACTTCAGACGAAGAGTCTGGTCAAACAATTATAAAAGGAATGGGTGAATTACATCTAGATATAATTGTTGATAGAATGAAAAGAGAATTTAAAGTTGAGGCTAATGTAGGAGCTCCTCAAGTTGCATACAGAGAAACCATACTCACGGCAGCAGAAAATGATTATACTCATAAAAAACAGAGCGGTGGTGCTGGGCAATTTGCAAGGGTGAAGCTTACTGTAGAACCGCTTGAACCTGGAAAAGGTAGGGAAATTGAAAGTAAAATTAAAGGTGGTGCAATACCCAAAGAATTTATACCTGGTGTTGAAAAAGGGGTAGAGACCATCGCAGATGGAGGTATTTTAGCTGGATTTCCACTTATAGATTATAAAGTTACAATAGTTGATGGACTGCATCATGATGTTGATTCAAGTGTTTTAGCTTTTGAATTAGCTTCAAGACAATGTTTTAAAGAAGCTTGTACTAAAGCAACACTAAAACTATTAGAACCTATTATGAGAGTGGAAGTTGTTACACCTGAGGACTATATGGGTGATGTAATTGGTGATTTAAACAGTAGACGTGGACAGATAAGTACTCAAGAACAAAGAGGTAATGCTACTGTAATAACTGCAATGGTACCTTTGGCAAACATGTTTGGCTATATAAATAACTTAAGATCTATGTCACAAGGAAGAGCTCAATATTCTATGTTCTTTGATCATTATGATAAAGTTCCACAAAATGTGCAAGATGAAGTAACAAAAAAGACAGGTTAAATATGGAAAAACAAAATATTAGAATTAAATTAAGAGCGTACGACAATAAAGTACTAGATCAATCTACAGAAGAAATTGTTAATACAGTTAAAAGAACAGGTGCCAACATTAAAGGACCAATACCTCTTCCAACAAAAAAAGAGAGATATACCGTTTTAAGATCACCACATATTGATAAAAAAAGCAGAGAACAGTTTGAAACAAGAACTCACAAAAGATTAATTGACATTATAGAACCGACACCTGCTACAGTTGAAGCACTAATGAAATTGGATTTGGCATCTGGTGTTGATGTGGAGATTAAAATCTAATGAGTGAAATAAGCCTTATTGGAAAAAAAATTGGTATGACAAGAGAATTCTTTAAAACTGGACAATCTGTGCCCGTTACAGTCCTAAAGGTAGAAAAAGGTAGAGTAATTCAGATAATAGATAAGGAAAAAAGAGGCTATAACGCCGTTCAAGTTGGCTTCGGTAATATAAAAAACTCAAAATTATCAAAATCAATGAAAGGATACTTTGCAAAAAAAAATACTGAAGCAAAAAAAATATTAAAAGAATTTAGAGTAAATGAATTATCAAAATATAAAGAAGGAAATGAATTTGGTATTGAAATTTTTAAAGATACAAAGTTTCTAGATATAAGGGGAAAAACAATTGGAAAAGGCTTTGCAGGAGCAATGAAAAGACATAATTTTGGTGGATTAAGAGCATCACACGGTGTCTCTATATCTCATAGAGCCCATGGGTCAACAGGTCAGAATCAAGACCCTGGCAAAGTTTTCAAAGGAAAAAAAATGGCTGGTCACATGGGTGATAAATTAAGGTCGATGCAAAATCTTGAAATTATTAAAACTGATCTAAAAAATGATTTAATATACATAAAAGGTTCAATACCGGGATCTAAAAATTCTGAGGTTCTAATAAAAAAATCTGTAAAAAACACAAATAAACTGACAATTCCTGAAAAAATAGAAATTTTAGAAAAATCAAAAAAAGCTAAAGAAAAGAAAAAATAAATTATGAAAATAGATAAATTAAGTTTGGAAGGCAAAAAAGACTCTATAGAAGTATCAGATAAAATAATTGCTGCAAAAATAAATGACAAACTTGTTAGCAATGTTTTGTACAAAACAAATGCAAATTACAAAGGTAGAAAAGCTAAAACTAAACAAAAAAATGAAATTACAGGATCCACATCAAAAATCTATGCTCAAAAAGGAACGGGTAACGCAAGACATGCTAGTAAAAAAGCACCTATATTTGTGGGTGGTGGTGTTGCGCATGGTCCAAAAGGAGAATTAAATCACAAAAAAAGAAAACTTAATAAAAGTGAGAAAAAATTAAGTATAGCATCACTAATGACAAAGAAAAACAATTTAAAAGATCTAATAGTTTTAAATGATTTTGAAAAACAAATTTTAAAAACAAAAGAAATGAACAACATTCTAATAAAGTTTAAAGCAAAAAATTCAATAATAATTGCTGATAAAAAATCAAAAGATAATATTGTAAAGTCAGTTAGAAATATTCCTAATGTTAAAATAACAGATATTAACCATTTTAGTGCTTATGATTTAGCTAAGTTTAAAAAAATAATATTTACGGAAACCTCAATTAAAGAGTTGGAAAAGAGATATTAAATATGGAAAAGATACATTTGTACGATAAAATAATTTCACCTTTAGTAACGGAAAAATCAACTAATCTTTCAGAGCAAAATAAAATTATATTTAAGGTAAACGCCAAGGCTAATAAAAAAAACCTAAAAACTAATATTGAAAAAATTTTTAAAGTAAATGTTACCAAAGTTAATATCATAAACAAAAAAACTAGAATTAAAGTAACTAGAGGTAAAAAGGTTAGAATTAAAGGGTACAAAAAAGCAATAATAACTCTTAAAAAAGGTCAAAATATTGATCTAACAACAGGAATTTAAAATAATGGCATTAAAAACATTTAAACCATACACAAAGTCAACGAGAGGCACTATTCTTGTTAGCAGAGCAGGTCTGTGGAAAGGCAAACCTTTTAAAGCACTAACATCCGCAAATAACGCTTCAAAGGGAAGAAATAATTATGGAAGAATAACTTCAAGAAATCATGGTGGTGGACATAAGCACAAATATAGAAAAATAGATTTCTATAGAAAAAAAATGAACTCAATGGCAGAAGTTGAAAGAATTGAGTATGATCCAAATAGATCTTGCCACATAATGCTTGTCAAATTTGATGATGGTGAGCGATTTTATTATTTAGCTCCAAAGGATATGAAAATTGGTGACAAAATTCAAAATGGATCAAATGCAGAAATAAAAGTAGGAAATTGCTTGCCTTTAAAAGATATACCAGTTGGAATTGATATCCATAATGTGGAAATTAATCCTGGTGGTGGTGGTAAAATAGCTAGGTCGGCAGGCACCTCTGTTTCTATATCAGGGATAGATGGAAATTACTCTATAGTAAAAATGATATCAGGAGAGGTTAGAAAAATTAATTCAAATTCAATGGCAACTATTGGAGTTTTATCAAACCCAGACCAAAAAAATATTAAAATTGGTAAAGCAGGAAGATCAAGATGGCTAGGTAGAAGGCCGCATACAAGAGGAGTTGTTAAAAATCCAGTTGATCACCCTCACGGTGGTGGAGAAGGAAAATCAGCAGGTGGTAGACATCCGGTATCTCCAACAGGTCAATCTGCTAAAGGATTAAAAACAAGAGATAATAAAAGAACAGATAAATTTATAATTAGAAGAAGAAAGAAGAAGAGAGCATAAAATTATGGCTAGATCAGTTTGGAAAGGACCATTTGTAGAAGAGAGTTTAATTAGAAAAGTGGAAAAGCTAAAAAATGAAACAATTAAAAAACCAATAAAAACTTGGTCAAGAAAATCGACAATCATACCAGAATTTGTTGGAGTAAGTTTCCTAATTTATAATGGAAAAAAATTTATACCTATAACTATATCAGAAGATATGGTTGGTCATAAATTTGGAGAATTTGCACCAACTAGACAGTTTTTTGGACATACACCAGCTGATAAAAAAGCAAAAGTTGAGGGCGGAACGAAAAAATAATGTCAAAATTAAAAAAACAAATTGATGCAAAAATTGTAAAATCGGTAAATAAAAACGTGAGATCAAGTACAAAAAAACTAAATCCTATTCTTAAATCAATAGTTGGTAAGAAAGTAGATATTGCAATAAGAAACTTATCATTTTCAGATAAGAGAATTTCAAAAGATATAAAAAAAACAATTTCTTCAGCTGTAGCAAATGCAGAGAATAATTATCAATATGATATTGATAAATTAATTATCAAAGAGGCATATTGTGGTAAACAAGTGGTCATGAAAAGATTTAGAGCTCGAGCAAAAGGAAGAGCTGCGGAAATTATGAAGCCGTATTCTAATTTAACAATAATTTTAACAGAACAATCAAATAAAATGGAGACACATGGGACAAAAGGTTAATCCAGTAGGTTTAAGACTAGGTATCAACAGAGGGTGGGACTCTGTTTGGTATGCCAAAAAAAAAGATTTTGGAAATAATTTAATCGAAGATTTTAGAATAAGAGAATACATAAAAAAAAATGTAGTGAATTCTGGCGTATCTAAAGTGATGATTGAGAGAACTTCAAAAAAATGCTTTGTAACAATTTATACTTCAAGACCTGGTTTTGTTATCGGAAAAAAAGGTTCAGATATAGAAAAAATTAAAGGGAATCTATCAAAACTTACATTTAATGAGGTTGTGTTAAATATTAAAGAAGTCAAAAAACCCGAAACTAATAGCTATCTAGTTGCAGAAAATATAGCCCAGCAGCTCGTTAAAAGAGTCTCTTATAGAAGAGCAATGAAAAGAGCAATGCAATCTGCATTAAGACTTGGAGCAAAGGGAATTAAAGTTTCAATCAGTGGGAGGTTAGGTGGTAATGAGATTGCAAGAACAGAATGGCTAAGAGAGGGAAGCATACCTTCTCATACACTTAGAGCAGACATAGATTACTCGGAAGCAGAAGCATTAACAACATATGGAATTATTGGTATTAAAATTTGGATTTATAAAGGTGAGATATTCACAAGAGAATTTAGTCAAGAAAGAAACAAGGTATAAATATGTTACAACCCACAAGAACAAAATTTAGAAAAGCACATAAAGGCAGAATACATGGAACTGCATCAAGGTGTAATGTTATGAATTATGGATCATTTGGGTTAAAAGCTGTACAGCCTGAAAGAGTAATATCAAGACAAATAGAGGCAGCTAGGGTAGCATTAACCAGACACATGAAAAGACAAGGCAGAGTTTGGACTAGAATGTTTCCAAATATTCCGGTATCAAAAAAACCAACAGAAGTAAGAATGGGTAAAGGCAAGGGATCTCCAGAATTTTGGGCCTGTAGAGTAAAACCGGGTAGAATTTTATTTGAAGTTGATGGCGTTTCTGAACAAATAGCAAAAGAGGCTTTGTATAAGGCGTCAGCAAAACTACCCATAAAATGTAAATTTATAAAAAGAATATAAAATGAAAAAAAAAGAGTTAAAAAAATTATCAAAAAGTCAAATGATAGAAAATATTGAAAAATTAAAGAAAGATTTATTCAATTTTAGATTTCAAAAAATAAATGGACAAGTTAAAAGTCCAGCGAAAATAACAGAGACTAAAAAAAGTATTGCGAGATTAAAAACATTAATAGAGGAAAAAAATGCCTAAGAAAATCCTAAATGGAATAGTTGTCAGTGATAAACCAAATAAAACAATAACAGTTTTAGTTGAAAGAAAATACCAACATCCAGTTTTAAAAAAAGTGATGAAAGCTAGAAAAAAATATAATGCTCACGATGAGGAGAACAAATTCAAAACAGGTGATAAGGTATCTATAAGAGAAAGTAGGCCATATTCTAAAAATAAGAAATTTGAGGTTATTGGAGAAATAAAATGATACAAGTACAAACAGAGCTAATGGTTGCTGATAATACTGGTGCAAAGAAAATTGAGTGTATTAAAGTATTAGGTGGATCTAAAAGAAGATACGCTAGTATTGGTGACACTATAGTTGTAGCTGTTAAAGAAGCAATACCAAAAGGTAAAGTAAAAAAAGGTGCAGTTCATAAAGCTGTAGTAGTGAGAGTTAAAAAAGGAATACATAGAAATGATGGTTCCAAGGTAAGATTTGACAATAATGCAGCCGTTTTAACAGACGACAAAGGAGAGCCAATAGGTACAAGAATCTTTGGACCTGTGACCCGAGAACTTAGAAATAGAGGCCAGATGAAGATAATATCGCTAGCCCCAGAGGTTTTATAATGATTAAAAAAGGCATGAAAGTAAAAGTTTTAACAGGAAAAGACAAAACAAAAGAAGGTGAGGTTATTGAAGTTGATAGAAGAAATAACAGAGCCAAAGTAAAGGGTATTAATATTGTTAAAAAGCATGTCAAAACAACTAAAGAAAAAAAAGGTGGGATAGTTTCTAAGGAAAACTTTATACACTTATCTAATTTATTGAATTTAGATAAAAATAAGAGTCAAGAGGTTAAAAAATAATGGAACCTAGATTAAAAATATTAATAGCAAACAAGATTAACCCGAGCTTGAAAGAGATGTTTGGTTATAAAAATTTGTATATGGGTCCAAAAATAGAAAAGGTTGTAATAAATATGGGTTTAGGCTTAGATGGTAATGATTCAAAAATAATAACATCTTGTCAAGACGATCTAGCAAACATTACTGGTCAAAAACCTATTATAACAAAATTTAGAAAGTCTATAGCGAATTTTAAAACAAGAAAAAACACAAACTCAGGCTTAAAAGTGACACTAAGAAAAAATAAAATGTATGAGTTCATAGACAGACTTGTCAATATTGCATTACCAAGGATAAAAGACTTTAGAGGATTAAGCGATAAAGGATTTGACAAGTTTGGCAATTATACATTTGGTATCAAAGAACAAATAGTATTTCCTGAGGTTAATTTCGATAAAGTAGATAAAATACGTGGTCTAGATATAACAATAGTAATAAAATCTATAGATAAAAGACATAGCTATGAACTATTAAAAAAATTAAATTTTCCATTTAAAGAAAGTAGAGGTAATTAATGGCGAAGTTAAGTGCAATAAACAAAAATAATAAAAGGATTAAACTCTCAGAAAAATTTTATCAAAAAAGATTAAGTTTAAAAAAAATAATTATGAATAAGTCACTGAGTTTTGAAGAAAGATTTAAAGCACAGCAAAAGTTATCAAAATTACCAAGAAACTCAGCAAAAATAAGAGTAAGAAATAGATGTCAAATAACAGGTAGACCGCACGGTGTTTATCGTAAATTAAAAATATCAAGAATTGCACTAAGACAATTAGGATTAGAGGGTAAAATTCCTGGTATGGTGAAATCAAGTTGGTAGAAAGGATATTATGAGCTTAAGCGATCCAATAGGTGATATGTTAGCAAGATTAAAAAATTCTCAAAAGAGAAATCATAAAAAAATTGAGTTACCATCTTCAAAATTTAAAACTAAAATAGCTGAAATTTTAAAATCAGAAGGTTATATAATTGACTATGAGGTCAAATCAGATCAAAATAAAGCTAATCTGCACATAAGTTTAAAATATAGTGCTGGAAGTCCAGTAATAAGTTCAATAGAAAGAATTTCTAAGCCAGGTAGAAGAATTTTTTCTAGCGCAGAAAGTTTGCCAAAAGTAAATAACGGATTAGGTATTGCTATAATATCAACTCCTAAAGGCGTAATGACCGACATTGATGCTAGAAAACAAAAAGTTGGTGGAGAAATAATCTGTAAGGTATTTTAATGTCAAAAATAGGTAAAATAAGCATTGCAATCCCTGACAAAGTTAAAGTTATTTTGAGCGGGAATATAATAAATATTGAAGGACCGCTTGGAAAAAAATCTTTAAATATAGATTTGGAAACTTTTGATCTAAATATAAATGATGGCAAAGAAGTTTCTATAAAACCAAAAAGAAATAATCAGGACACAAAAAGACTTTGGGGTATGAATAGAAGTTTAATAAACAACGCAATTATTGGTGCCAGCCAAGGCTATGAGAAAATTCTTGAACTGACAGGTGTAGGCTATAGAGCATCATTAAAAGGAAATTTATTAAATATGCAGTTAGGCTTTAGTCATGATATAAATTTTGAAATTCCCGAAGGCGTTAAAATACAAGTAGAAAAACAAAATATATTAAAAATTACAGGTACAGATAAACAGAAAGTAGGGATGGTTGCTGCAGAAATTAAAAGTATAAGACCACCAGAGCCGTACAAAGGAAAAGGTATCAAGGAACAAGGTCAATACATATTAAGAAAAGAAGGTAAAAAGAAGTAATGAAAATAAATAAACTTGAAAGAAAGAAATTTCGAATTAGAAATAAAGTTAAAAAAGTATCTTCTGGAGATAGATTTAGATTAAGTGTAAATCGATCTACAAAAAATATAAGTGTTCAAATCATAGATGATAGAAAAAATATAACATTGGTATCAGCCTCATCAGCATCAAAAGAAATAAAATCACAAAAAAAGAACAAGAAAGAATTATCAGCATTAGTTGCAGAAGAATTAGCTAAAAAGGCAAAAGATAAAAAAATTACAAAAGTTTACTTTGATAGAGGTATATACAAATACCATGGGAGAGTAAAATTATTAGCAGAAGAACTTAGAAAAAATGGAATGGAATTTTAAATTATGGAAAAAAATATCGAATACGTTGAAAAATTAGTACATATAAACAGGATAACTAAAGTAGTAAAAGGTGGAAGGAGATTTGGTTTTTCTGCTTTGGTTGTTGTAGGCAATCAGAATGGAAAAATAGGTGTTGCTCACGCAAAAGCAAAACAGGTTCCTGATGCAATTAAAAAAGCTAATGAATTGGCAAGAAGAAATCTTGTTCAAATTCCATTAAGAGAAGGAAGAACAATCCATCATGATATTTTTGGTAAAGATGGTGCAGGAAAAATTAAATTAAGAGCAGCACCAAAAGGAACTGGAATAATTGCTGGTGGAGCTGTAAGAGCTGTATGTGAAGTGCTTGGAATTAAAGATATAGTTGCTAAATCTCTTGGTACTGCAAATCCACATAATGTAATTAGAGCATGCATGAAAGCTCTTACAAAGCAAAATTCTCCAAAAAATATTTCATTAATAAGAAATAAAAAAATATCAGAAATTATTGAGAAAAGAGGATAATGAGTTTTTTAAACAATAACGTAAAAGTTAAAATTTCAAGAAAAAGACTTGGAAGAGGAATAGGTTCAGGAAAAGGAAAAACTTCTGGCAGAGGTGTAAAAGGACAGAAATCTAGATCTGGTGTTGCAATTAAAAGTTTTGAAGGTGGTCAAATGCCTCTTTATAGAAGATTACCGAAAAGAGGTTTTAATTCGATAAATAAACAAAAAATTGCGAAAATAAATTTAGATCAAATACAAAGTTTTGTTGATAAAAAAAAAATTGATGTGACAAATCAAATAAACTTAGAAACTTTAAAAAAAAACAATATAATAAATAAATCATTCTTAAAATACAAAATTTTAGCAAATGGTAATCTAACTACAAAAATTGATATTGAAGCAGATTTTTCATCTATATCTGCAAAAGAAAAAGTCGAAAAACTGGGTGGAATATTAAAAATTAAAAATCCTAAGTAATTATGAGTGAGTCTTCACAAACTAATGATTTAAGGAATAGAATTTTATTCACAGTTTTTATTCTCGCAATTTATAGATTAGGCACTTTTGTTCCATTGCCTGGTATAGACCCTGAACAGTTACAAGTGATGATGGATAGTAATCAAAAAGGTTTACTTGGAATGTTTAATGTTTTTGCTGGTGGAGCTGTGAGTAGAATGGCAATTTTTGCACTTGGAATAATGCCTTATATATCTTCATCAATCATTGTTCAGTTGTTAACTGGAGTAACTGATTATTTTAAAAACCTTAAGGCACAAGGTGAAATCGGTAGACAAAAAATAACACAAATAACACGTTATGGAACAGTTTTATTAGCTACAGTTCAGGGTTATGGTTTAGCGGTAGGATTAGAGTCATCAGCAGATTTAGTCATAAACCCAGGAGCTTTCTTCAAAATTTCTACTGTAACAACAATTGTTGCTGGAACGATCTTTTTAATGTGGCTGGGTGAACAAATTACTCAAAGAGGTATTGGTAATGGTATCTCTTTAATAATATTTTCTGGTATTGTTGCTGAAATTCCAAGAGCATTAGTTACTACATTTGAATTGGGTAGAACGGGAGCTATTTCAACATTGATGATTATTGTCATATTTATTTTACTAGTTTTAACAATATTGTTTATTGTTTTTATGGAAAGAGCTTTAAGAAAGATTTTAATTAATTATCCCAAAAGACAAATGGGTAATAAAATGTATGGTGGAGAGTCGTCTCACTTACCTTTAAAAATAAATTCTGCAGGAGTTATACCTGCAATATTTGCTTCAGCTTTATTATTATTACCAGTAACTTTTTCAAATTTTAATGTATCCCAAAATGATACATTTTTGAATATATCATCATATTTTTCTCAAGGACAACCTCTGTATATGATTTTGTATGCTTCTGGTATAATTTTTTTTACTTTTTTTTATACATCAATAACTTTTAATCCAAACGAAACAGCAGAAAATTTGAGAAAATATGGAGGCTTTATACCAGGTATAAGGCCAGGTGAAAGTACTGCGATGTATATTGACACAATTTTAACAAGACTAACAACAATTGGAGCACTTTATCTTACACTAGTTTGCTTGATGCCTGAATTTTTAATAGCAAATTATCCTATACCCTTTTACTTAGGTGGAGCTTCTGTATTGATTGTAGTTGTTGTTGCTATAGATACAGTAACACAAGTACAGACAAGATTAATGAGTTCACAATACGAACAATTGATTAAGAAAACAAAATTTGGAAGATAGTTTTAGTGAATGTTGTAATATTTGGACCACCAGGAGCAGGAAAAGGAACTCAAGCTCATAATATTTCAAAGAAATATAAACTTTATCAGGTTTCAACAGGAGATCTATTAAGGAATGAAGTTAAAAACCAAACTGATATAGGAAAAGTTATAGAAAATATAATTTCTAAAGGTGATTTTGCAACAGATGAAATAGTAAATGATTTAATAAAAAAGGTTATTTTTGATCCAAACAAAAAAAACAAATTAATATTTGATGGATATCCTAGATCGTTAACTCAAGCTCAAAATCTGGATGTATTATTAAATGAATCGTCTCAAAAAATAGACTTTATTTTCTTCTTAAATGTAAAAAAGGAAACAATAATAAAGAGGATAGAGAAAAGAAAAATTTTAGAAAATAGGGCTGACGACAATCTTTCAACTATTCTTAAAAGATATGACACTTATATGGAAACAACTAAACCTGTGCTAAATTTCTATTCAAAAAAAACAAATTTTTATGAAATAGATGGAGATGAAAAAATAGCTGAAATATCAAGTAAAATTGAGGAAATCTTATCTGTTTAAGACATTGACTTCTAAAAAACTTCTTATATAAAAGGCTAAATTTTATCTCAATATTATGGCTCGTATAGCAGGTGTAAACATACCACAAAACAAATTAG
>MDTB01163634.1_pt1 | contig 13670 bp, 11 predicted proteins | sample 811161 | NCBI WGS metagenome assembly MDTB01 (sample SAMN05326650, study PRJNA326480) | marine metagenome | isolation source: seawater | place: Mediterranean Sea | collected 2009
TAGCCTTGCTCCATTTGGGGTTTACCTAGCGATTTTTGTTACCAAAAACCCGGTGCGCTCTTACCACACCGTTTCACCCTTACCTTGATTAGGCGGTCTATTCTCTGTGGCACTATCCCTAGGGTCACCCCTGCCAGCCATTAACTGGCACTGTGTCTTTATGGAGCCCGGACTTTCCTCTACAATTAAGTAGCGACAATCCAATTGCCTAGCGGTTCTCTCTATAATCTTTATATTAAAAAAATCAAGCTATATTTGGCTTTTTAGCTAAAATTTCACTAATATTGATAGTTTCTTGATCTAAAACTCCATCCACTCTTTTTTGCCTAAATTTCCTTTGGAAATTTTTGATAATCTTTTTTTGAAATTTTACCTCTAAATAACGATAACCTATTTTATATAAATTTTTATAAAAAACTCTGATGTTATAAGGCTTTATTTTTTTCTTTTTTATTTTTTTTGGATAAATTCCTATGCCCTTCAAAGATAAATAGCTCCAAGGAAACTTTTCTCCAGGGTCTACTTTTCTTAAAGGAGCGATATCAGAGTGTCCAAGAATAAATTTGTTTTTTATTCTGTATTTTTTCTTAAGATATTTACAAAGTTTTATTAACTTAAATATCTGAATTTTTGTAAAAGACTGATATCCATGTCGATGTCCTTTATTAACAAGCTCAATACCTAATGAGCGATTATTTAAATTTTTATGTTTGCCCCACATAGATTTGCCAGAGTGCCAGGCGATGTTTTTATCCTTTACCAGATTAAAAATTTGTCCATTTCTATTGATCAAATAGTGACAGCTTACTTTAGATTTTGGTGAACAGAGTTTTTCAATAGATTCTCGTTCAGATTGCATTCCTGTATAGTGTATTATTATATGGGTTATTTTATTGTTACTCCTTTGTTTTAAGTCAAAATTTGGAGAATAATATTTTGTAATTAACATAAAAAAAATATATAGCATAAAAATCTATGCTAAAACGTATAAAAATCATAGCGAGTTTACTCGTAATAATATTAGCTTTTTTATCGCAAAAATCTTTTGCAGACGAAAAGTATACAGCAAACGAATGTTTTGAAAAATTTAGCAGGGGAACTCTAAAATTCAATCAAGGTTTAGACAAAGCAATTTTTAAGCCTATAGCCAAAGGTTATAGGGCTTTACCTGTGCCTGTAAGAATAGGTACATCTAATTTCGTAAATAACTTACGTTCGCTATTAACTTTTTCAAATAATATTTTACAGGGTGACTTTAACGGAGCGGGCAACACAGCTGGCAGATTTACAATAAATACCACGGTAGGAATTTTAGGTGTTTTTGATCCTGCATCCAAAATGGGATTTGAAAAAAGAGGTAGAGAAGATTTTGGTCAGACTCTCGGGGTTTGGGGAAATAATACTGGTTGCTATTTCGTGTTACCAGTTTTAGGGCCAACAACAACAAGAGATGCTATAGGTATGGTTGGAAACGTTTTTATAGATCCAGTTTATCAACTTACACACAATACTGAAACAGACGTAATTATTGGAAATGAAAATCTTTCAGAACATAATTACTATTTTTACAAAGGAACTGATGCAGTTGATTTTAGATCAAAAAATATAGAGTCTATTGATAGTCTTGAAAAAAATTCAATAGATTTTTATGCATCTGTTAAAAGTCTTTACTTACAAAATAGAGCTCAAAAAATAGCAAATTCACCAATTTCTAACAAAGGCCAAGATGATAGCGATTGGGAAGAAATAGATAATCAGTAAAACTCCATATGAAAAGAGTAATTATATCTTTTCTTTTATTATCCTTAATATTTGCTTCAACACCAAATAAAGCTAACTCATACAGCGCTGATCCTGAAAAATTTATTAGTGAGATAATAGATGAAGCAAAATTAATCTTAAATAGCAAAGAAACAAAAGAACAGAAATCAGAAAAACTTTCACTGATTGCTTTAAAAACAGTAGATATTAATGGACTTGCTTATTATACACTTGGTAAGAAAAGAAAAGAGCTTAGCAAAGAAGAACTAGAAAAATATAAAATTATATTTGAAAAATATTTTTTAAAAACTTTCACATCAAGGCTTACAGACTACTCTGACCCAAAAATAAATGTTTTGTCTTCAGAAATTGTAAATGAAAAATATACAATCGTTAAGACTATGCTGCTCGCAACTTCTAAAAAACCTGAGGTTAAAATTGATTGGAGGGTTTATACAAAAGATCCTAATAAACCTTTAATAAGAGACTTAATAGTTGAAGGCTTAAGTTTGGCGAGAACCCAGAAAGAAGAGTTTGCATCTATTTTAAGCACTAACAATAACGATATTAATGTGCTTTTCAAAACTTTAGAAGATTTTATTAATAATTAAATGATCTGGTACTTAGTTATATCACTTTGGCTTATTGGAATGATGTCCGAGTAATTGGTGGGCCCGCCAGGATTCGAACCTGGGACCAATACATTATGAGTGTACTGCTCTAACCAGCTGAGCTACAGGCCCCTAAACAATATAATATTTATAAGGGTTTTATAATTACTTCAAGTTTAAATTTTATAAAGTTATTTTAAAAAATTGATAAATGTAAGGATTAATTTTGTACCTCAAATTTCCAATAAAATAGTTTTTGTTTTCAATCTTATAAACATCTTTTATACGATAAGTATTTAAATTATAAACTAAAACAACCCTGTTATTTTTTCCGTCGCCTTTATAAGAATGCCAAGTTTCTTTTTCTTTTCTTGAAAAAAAAACAGCTCTATTTTGTTTCCAATCAACAGTATATTTTTCGTCGCCTTTTTTGTTATTACCAAAAATAGTTCCGGTATTTTTTTCTGGATAAAGATAAATTACTCCAGAAAGTAATTTATTTGGAGTATCATCGTGAAAAGGAAATTTGCTATCCTTATTTGTTATAATTATTGAAAAATCTGAATAATCATACAAAGAAACTTTTTCTGGACTTAAATTCTTTAGAATATTAATTGCTTTATTATGGTATTTATCATGAAGTTTCTCAATAAGATTTTTATCTAAACAACCAACATCAACTTTGTTGTTCTTTATAACATTGTGGTAGACTTTTGTTCCGCTATTTATTTCTGTATCTACTTTTAATTTACACAAACTCTCAAAGTCATCCCTATCAAGAAAGTTATCGACTGTTTCAACTTTATATTTAATCATTAATTGCAGTATAAATGTAATACTTAATTTAATTCACCTTTTTGAAAATTGCAACAAACTTTCTTTTTTTTTCCAAACAATTTGAAGATGGATCTAGTCTCTTGTAAATTAGATTGAACCAAATTAAATTTTCTTTTTTAAGTTCTTCTAAAGTTTCATAAGCTCCATAAGAATTATAAATTTTATCAGAATTTATTTGGCTGGTATAAACATCATCACAAATTATAAATCCATTTTTGTTAATTAACCTAAGTGAATTTATAATATCAATACAAACCATAGGGTAACCATGGGCTCCGTCTATCCAAATTAAATCATATTTTTTGTTGGCATTTATCAAATTAATTGAGTTTGTTTCTTGAAAATTTATTTTATCGTTCTTTGCTAAATTTTTTTCTCTAAATTTAATGAATTCTTCCACTTTGTCATTTCTATTGTAAAAATTTTTAAAATTTGCTTCACTGCTTTTTAGATCTATTGTATCTACATTTGAGTCTTTAAATAATAAAGATAGTAAGTTAGCATTTAATCCATCAAAAGTTCCTATCTCAAGAATTTCTTTAATTTTAGTATCTGTTTTAATTGACAAAGATGAAAATAAAATCTCATGCTCTGATGACATTTCGCGATTTAAAAAACTATTTTTTTCTTTAAGCTCATCAAGCTTTTTCAGGCCTAAATTTCTGTCTAGATTTAATTTTTTAAAAATATTATTTTGTCTTTCTTCAAATAAATTATGATTATATGTTTTTTTTTTGTAAAAAAACTCTAATCTATACAAAATTTTAAAAGGTATTAAATGAGGTTTTTTTAAATTATTAAGTATTTTTTTTATCATATCATTAAAAACTCATCTTTGTTTTTTTAGTTCATCGCAACTTATAATTAAGTAACTAGTCAAAATTTTATTAATTGTTTTTTGCTCATAACAATCATTATTGATTAATTTATCAAAAACATTTTTGTCTAATGGCTTTATTATATATATTATCTCAATATTTTTATTAATTAAATGACCAATAAAAAAGTTTTTATAAAACTCAAAATGATCATTTCTTTTTCCTGGATAAGCTACATCATCATAAGTTCTATTAAATGAATAGGTATTTTTAGGAAGCATTGAAGCAATAAATTGATAATGTGTTATTAAAAATTTATTCCTTTTATCTTCAGACAAAATTTTAATTGTCTTATTTAAAATTTTTATCTCATCATCAGGCGAACCAGAAAATTGTGGGTTAATCCAATTTAAATTTTGGAGTTTTTTATCAATTTTAATTGCTTTCTCCATATTTTCAAATTTAGAATTTTCTAAATCCATGAATTTTCTTTTATCAACATAGCTGACATGATAGTAAAGCGTTGTAGCTAAAGCAAAAAAGATTATAGTATAAACAAAATATTTTTTTTTAATTTCCCTTTCTATATATAAATGTGAAAAAGCAAGGAATATTGGTATTGTTAAAAAGACAAATTTTTGATTTAAAGTTAATAATTGATTTAAAATTAAACTGTATGCTGTAAACACCAAAGAAATTAAAATAAAAAAATCTTTTTTCTTATAGTATTCCTTGCTATTTAAAAAATTTTTAAATATTAAAAAAATCATTGGTAAAATAGCTAAGTGCATAAGTTTAAATCTCAATATTAATCTACTAAACTCTAAAGGGAATAAAAATTCAGAATAACGACTATCTCCTATAGTAAGAGGATACATCAAGTACTGTTTATAAAAATTTAAAAAAGGAATTTTATTTAAAAGTAAAAATAAAAAAAATGCAGATAAAATAAAAATACCCCCCAAAAAAATATATTTTATTTTATTTAAAGAAAAATTGTTAAAAAAATATATTGAACCTGAAAAAAATATTATAACCAAAATATATGCTGCGGGTGTCTGTTTTGATAAAAATGCCAAAAAAAGGAAAACAGGTAAAAAAAATAAATATGTATTTGAATTAGTTTTTAAGTGTAAAAAAAAACAATAAAGTGAAATAATCGAAAAAATTATAGAGTGATGGTCTGGAAATGGAGTTCCAACAACAGGGTAAGCAATTGTAGCTAAGAGTAATGAATAAAATAGACTAAAGTGAATATTCATCTCGAATTTACACAATGTATAGAATGTAGAAATTGCAATTACAAAATTGATAAAAGATGCATGGAAAACATAAGAATTCCAGGAAATACCAAATATTTTAAAAATTAATGATTGAATGATATCGTTGGTAAGTCCTGTTACTGCCCAAAAATCTTTAAAAGGTAACTCTCCATTTAATAATCTATATCCAGAGTCAAAAAATAGAAAAGTATCAATTGGAAATACACCTTTAAAACCATAATACTGGTTAATAGATATTGAAAATAAAAGTATAATTAAAAAATAAAAAGTTTTTTTGTTTTCAAATAAAAAATTACTTTTCAAGGAAACTTTTCAATTGTTTTGATCTGCTTGGATGCTTTAGTTTTCTGAGTGCTTTTGCTTCAATTTGCCTTATCCTTTCACGCGTTACAGAAAATTGTAAACCAACTTCCTCTAATGTGTGATCAGTATTCATTCCAATTCCAAATCTCATTCTGAGAACTCTTTCTTCTCGGGGTGTAAGTGATGCCAGGATTTTTGTTGTGGACTCACTTAAATTTGATCTTATAGCTGTATCCAATGGTTGCAATGCATTTTTGTCTTCAATAAAATCTCCTAAGCTACTATCCTCTTCGTCTCCAACTGGGGTCTCTAATGAAACTGGTTCTTTAGAAATTTTTAAAACTTTTCTAACTTTTTCTAATGGCATTGCTAATTTTTTTGCTAGTTCCTCTGGGGTTGCTTCTCTCCCGAACTCACTTAGAATTTGTCTTTGGGTTCTTACTATCTTGTTTATAGTTTCAATCATATGGACTGGAATTCTTATTGTTCTAGCTTGGTCAGCTATTGATCTTGTTATTGCTTGTCTTATCCACCATGTTGCATAAGTAGAAAATTTATAACCTCTCCTATACTCAAATTTGTCTACCGCCTTCATTAAGCCGATATTACCTTCCTGAATTAAATCTAAAAATTGCAATCCTCTATTAGTATATTTTTTAGCAATTGATATAACTAACCTCAAATTTGCCTCTACCATTTCTTTTTTTGCTATTCTTGACTCTCGTTCGCCTTTTTGAATTCTTTTAACTAGCTCTTTAAATTCACCAACTGGCAATTCAATTTTTTTACTAAACTCAACTAACCTTGCTCTAATTTCATCAAAATCTTTTCTATGTTTTTTAAAAAAACTTTTCCAGGTTTTGTTTTCTTGTAAAAAATTTTCAAATTTTGGATTTACTTCATTACCAAGATAATACTTCAAGAATTCATTTCTAGAAACTTTGCTTTCAACCGCCAATCTGAGAAGAACACCTTCTAATGAAAGTATTTTTTTATTTTCTTTGTAATGAGATTGAACTAATTCTTCGATAACAGAACTACTAAGTTGTAGATTTTTAAAACCTTCGACTAAAATTGATTGTATTTTCTTAAAATTTTTATTTTTAGAGCTAGAGAATTCTTTCCCATTCAAAATACAATTTAACTTTTCAATTTGATATTTTTTTAATTTTACATAATACTTAGATAAATTTTCAATTATTTTCGTAACTCTAGGTTTTATTTCTTCTTCCATGGCTGCAAGGGAAACGTTAAATTCATCTTCTTCCTCGTATTGTCCACCTTGGCCTTTCTCATCTGTTTCACTTTCTTTATTATCTTTTTCTTTTTTATTTTCTTTTAATTCCTTTGTTTTTTTTGCTTTATTTTTCTTTTCTTCATTTGCCTCGTCACTTTCAAAATCTTCATAGGTTGAATCGATGTCTATAATATCTCTTATTAACAATTCGCCTTTTTCTAACTGATCTTTCCATTCAAACATTTTTTTTGCTATAAAAGGACTTTGGGTCAGAGCGTTAATCATTAAATCTTTTCCTGCTTCAATTCTTTTTGCTATTGCAATCTCTCCTTCTCTTGAAAGTAATTCGACCCCACCCATTTCACGCAGGTACATTCTAATTGGATCATCACTTTTTTCTGTACTTTTGTCTCCTTGAACTGCTGAGTTGTCCTTCTTTTTGGGTTTTTGGTAATCAGATTTTTTTTCAACTAAGGAAACTTTTTTTTCAAAAATAATTAATATTGCTTTTTCAACGTTCTCTTGTGAGCTATTTCTTTTCCCCAATGATTTTCCAAGCTCTTCGTAAGTAATGAATCCCCTGTGAAGTCCTTTATCTAAAAGTCTTTCAAAAGATTTTGTGATAAGTTTTTTCGTCATAGAATGTAAATGCAGGTCTACCCGATATATATAAGTACAAATTAATAAAAATCTAGACTTAAATTACTCTTTTTTTACCTGGCTTTTTAACTGAATTAGGTCTGAATATGACTTTTCATCAAAATCTTTAATAACCTTATTTTCCAACTCATCGATTCTCTTAGAAAATTTTATCTCATTCAACTCCTTCAAAATTTCGTTTAATAAATCTACTTGTTGGTTCTCATTTTTCTTTAAAAAAATATTTTTTATAAAAGAATTTTGATTTATATCATTTATCAAATTTAAATATTTTTCTTTTAAATTTAAAAAAAATTTTCTTTCAAATTTGCCTTCGTTTATTAAGTTTAATAAATCAGATTTTAGTGAATTTAGTTTTTCATTAGAAAATTCGATTTCTTCAAATATTTCAATCCTGGGTGAAATAATCTCTGGATGATTAAAAATAATATAAAGTATAGAATATTCCTTTATTTCCTCTTTAGATAAGTGCTCTTTTGCTACTGCAATTTTTTTTGTTTCCTTCAAAATTTTGTAGCTTTTATTTATGATTTTTTTATTAAATCTTTGTAGAGGAGTTAGGTTTTTAATTTTTTCTAGATAGTTTTCTAGAATATGTTTTTTCAGAGTCTGATCTTTGATTGATTGACATAAATTTTTAAATTTTTTCTCAAATTTTGTTTTTGCAAATGGGTCTGACGTATCTAGATCGTTTAAATAAATACTCCAAATAAATTCCTCGATTGACAATTTAGTTTTAATTAGTTTTTCAAAATTATCTTTGCCCTTTTCACGAATATAATCATCAGGATCTACACCATTTGATAATTTCACAAATCCGATTTTGCTGTTTTCTTTTATATAAGGTAATAGATTCTCTGCTATACGTAGTGCTGCCTTCTGACCGCTAGTGTCGCCGTCAAGGCACACTATAGGGTATGAAAAAAATCTCCAAATTAAATTTATTTGACTTTCGGTCAAAGCGATTCCTGAGTTTGAAACCACGTTTTTTATCCCTTTAGAATAAATACTAATTACATCCATGTATCCTTCAACTATAATTACTTCTTGTATATTGTTTGTATTTAATTTTGCTTTATCAAGATTAAAGACGTGCCTACCTTTTTTATAAAATTCAGTCTCAGGTGAATTTATATATTTGGCAGTTTTAGAATTTTCGATAACTCTTCCTCCAAAAGCTACTATGTCTCCAACGATATTTTTTATTGGAAATATTATTCTTGAATAAAATCTATTTACAAATTTATTATATTTTTCATTTTTATAAAATAAACCTGTATCTAGTATTTCTTTTTCATTAAATTTTTTTGACAATTCTTTGTAATAATCTGAGTCTCTAGGTACGAAACCTATCTGAAACTCTACTATAGAATCTTTGGTAATGCCCCTCTGATTTAAATAATTTAATGCAGATGAGTTTTTGCCAAAAATAATTTTATGATGGTAGTCAGCATAATGTTTTAAAATACTTTTATATGTTTGGTATCTTTTTTCTTTTTCTACATCAAAATTTGTAAATTTATATGGTTGCATTCCCGCCTCTGATGCTAATTGTTTGACTGCTTCGCCAAATTTTAATGATTGTGTCTTCATTAGAAAATCGAAAATATTTCCATGCTCTCCAGAACTAAAACAATGATAAAAACCTTTTTCGTCACTAACGGTAAAAGATGGTGTTTTTTCACTTGTAAAAGGAGACAGGCCTACAAACTCTTTACCCCTTCTATTTAACTTAACTGTCTTTCCCACAACTTGAGAAACTTTGAGCCTTAATTTTATTTCCTCCAAATATTCTTTAGGATATTTCATCATAATTATTTTAAAATTCCTTTTATAATTGTGCTAACTTTGGAAAAATCTATAGCGTCTGCATTACTAGCTTTTTTTAATTGGCCCATAACTTTTCCCATATCTTTGATTGAGGTTGCCCCAACTGATTTAATAGTATCTTCACAAATTTTTTTAATTTCAGTTTCACTTAATTGTTTTGGTAAAAAATGGCTTATAATTTCTATCTCTTTCATTTCTTGTGCCAATAATTCTTCACGACCTGCTTTTTTATAAGCCTCACATGAATCGTTTCTTTGTTTTACCATTTTTTTTAAAAGATTCGTAAGATCCGCATCAGATAGAGCAGTTTTATCTCTGATTTTCTTGGCAATCATAGTGTCTTTTATAGCTGCAATCACAAGTCTAAGTGTCGAATAGGTTTTTTTGTCTTTTGACTTTAAAGCTTCATTTAGCTTATTTTCTATTTTAATCTGAAGGGACATTTTTTTTAACTTACTTTAATCACATTTTATCTTCAAAAGAAAAAAGAAGAGGGTTGACGGCTGTTAACCTTTTTCATATAAAGCGCAAAACCTTATTATAAAGGTTTTTCTTTAACTCATGAGTTGTATTTGAGACAGGCCCTAAAAAGAAAAAGAGATAAATCACATAATTTTTCGACAGGTATTTTAGTTTTTGAGGATGGAACAAAATTTTTTGGCAATGGCATAGGATATGAAGGTAGTGCCGTTGGAGAAGTTTGTTTCAATACATCTATTACTGGTTATCAAGAAATAATAACTGATCCCTCTTACTCAGATCAAATAATCAATTTTACTTTTCCCCATATTGGTAACGTAGGTACAAATATTGAAGACAACGAAGCAGATAAAACTTGGGTGAAAGGTGTTGTGCTCAATTGCGATATTACAGAACCGTCTAATTATAGATCTATTAAAAAGTTAGATATTTGGCTTAAAAAAAGGAAAATTGTAGGTATTTATGGGTTAGATACAAGAGTTATAACTAATTATATAAGAGATGTAGGAGCCCCGAAAGGAATAATACAATTTTTAAAAAAAGGAAATCATAACTTTAAAAATCTTTTAAATAAATCAAGATCCTGGAGTGGACTAATAGGATTGGACTTAGCTAAGAAAGTAACTTGTAAAAAACCTTATAAATGGAAGTCGTTAAAATCTTGGAATAAAAATAAGGGTTACGTTAAAAATAAAAAAAATAAGTACAAAATTATTGCGATTGATTATGGTATAAAAAAAAATCAATTAAGATGTTTTTCAGATATTAATTGTAGTGTTACTGTAGTTCCGGCTAATTTTACTGCCGAAAAAATAATAGAATTTAAACCTGATGGAGTATTTTTATCAAATGGGCCGGGCGACCCAGCAGCAACTGGTAGATATGCCATACCAATTGTGAGAAAATTAATTGAAAAAAAAATACCAATTTTTGGAATATGTCTTGGTCACCAAATTTTATCATTAGCACTTGGAGCAAAAACAAATAAAATGCCACTTGGACATAGAGGTGCAAATCATCCTGTAAAAAATTTAATAACGAATAAAGTTGAAATCACAAGTCAAAATCATGGATTTGAAGTAGACTTAAAATCTATTCCTAAACAAGTCAAAGTTACACACAAATCATTATTCGATGGATCGATAGAAGGAATAGAAGTTAAAGAAAAAAGATTGTTTTCAGTACAATATCATCCAGAAGCTAATCCCGGCCCCCAAGACAGTAAATATTTATTTGAAAAATTTTTAAACAATATTAGGAAAAGAAAAAATGGGAAAAAGAAAAGATATTAAAAAAATTTTAGTTATAGGTGCCGGTCCGATAGTAATTGGGCAAGCCTGTGAATTTGATTATTCAGGTACACAAGCATGTAAAGCTTTAAAAGACGAAGGTTTTAAAGTTGTTTTGATAAATTCTAATCCAGCAACAATTATGACTGATCCAAATGTTGCTGACAAAACCTATATCGAGCCTATCACATTAGAAGTTCTTGAAAAAATTCTAATTAAAGAAAAACCCGATGCAATTTTGCCAACAATGGGTGGACAAACTGCCTTGAACTTGGCTATGGAGGCTGAAAAAAAAGGCATACTTAAAAAATATAAAATTGAACTGATTGGAGCAAACTCAAAAGCTATTGCAAATGCAGAAGATAGAAAAAAATTTAGAAAAAATATGATCGAAATTGGCTTAGATTTACCTAAATCAAAAATAGTAAACAGTTTTAAACAAGCTTCTCAGGTTTTAAAAAAGATAGGATTACCTGCAATTATAAGACCTGCTTTTACCTTGGAGGTTTAGGAGGCGGGATTGCGAAAAATAAAAAAGAATTTTTTAAGATAATAAAGAATGGTCTGCATGAATCACCTGTTAACCAAGTTTTAGTTGAAGAGTGTTTAGAGGGTTGGAAAGAATTTGAGATGGAAGTGGTTAGAGACAAAAGAGATAATTGTATAATTATTTGCTCAATAGAAAATTTAGATCCAATGGGAATTCATACTGGAGACTCTGTTACTATTGCTCCAGCGCTTACCTTAACTGATAAAGAGTATCAAGTTATGAGAAATGCCTCCATAGCATGTCTAAGAAAAATTGGAGTAGAGACTGGAGGGTCAAATGTACAATTCGCGATTAATCCAAAAAATGGAAGAATGGTTATAATTGAAATGAACCCAAGAGTCTCAAGATCTTCAGCTTTAGCTTCTAAAGCAACAGGCTTTCCAATAGCAAAAGTGGCTGCAAAGTTAGCCGTAGGGTATACTCTTGATGAGTTAAAAAATGAGATAACCAAAGTGACTCCCGCCTCTTTTGAACCTACCATAGACTATGTTGTTACTAAAGTTCCGAGGTTTACTTTCGAAAAATTTTCAACTTCAGCAGCTGTTTTGGGAACGTCAATGAAATCTGTTGGAGAGGCAATGGCAATTGGAAGGAACTTCAAAGAATCTTTGCAAAAAGCCTTGGTGTCTCTTGAAACAGGTTTCTCAGGCCTAGATCAGATATTTAGCTTAAACAAAAAACAGATTGAAAAAAAACTCAAAGAAAATATTCCAAATAAAATATTGCTTGTGGGAGAAGCTATTAGAAAAAAAATTAATATAAAAAAAATACATGCGTTATCAAAAATTGATCCATGGTTTTTAAGTCAAATAAAGGAAATTATTGAATGTGAAAATAGAATCAAAAAAAATGGTCTTCCAAAAAGATTTAATGAATTTAATTATATTAAATCAATTGGTTTTTCAGATAAAAAGTTATCAGAACTTTCCAATATATCTGAAAAAGAGGTAAGAAAAAAAAGATCAGCACTAAAAATTTTACCTGTTTACAAAAAAGTTGATACTTGCGCTGCAGAATTTAAATCTTTTACACCTTACATGTATTCTACATATCAAAGAAATTTTTCTGTAAATTCAGAGTGTGAAGCAAAACCTTCAAATAGAAATAAAATTATAATACTTGGTGGGGGCCCTAATAGAATTGGTCAAGGTATTGAATTTGATTACTGTTGTTGTCAGGCGAGTTTTGCTCTCAAAGAAGCAAAGTACGAAACTATAATGGTTAATTGTAACCCTGAGACTGTGTCTACAGACTATGACACTAGCGACCGTCTTTATTTCGAGCCTTTAATTGAAGAATATGTTTTTAATATAATTCAAAAAGAAAGATCAAAAGGAAACTTAATTGGAATAATCGCACAATTTGGTGGGCAGACACCTATTAAACTGGCAAAATTTTTAAATGATAATAAATTACCAATTTTAGGAACACAATATTCATCTATAGATCTAGCAGAGGATAGAAATAGATTTAGAAGTCTTTTAAGTAAATTAAATTTAAAACAAGCAGAAAGTGGGATCGCTAAAACATTTCCACAGGCATTAAAAATCGCTGACAGAGTTGGATTGCCTCTAATGGTTAGACCTTCTTATGTTTTAGGTGGTAGAGCTATGGAAATAGTGCACGAAAGAAAACAGCTTAAAAAATTTGTTCAAGAAGCCTTTAAAGCAGCAGAAAAAAATCCAATTTTGATTGACAAATTTATTGATCATGCCATGGAAGTGGACGTAGATGCAATATCAGACGGTAAAAAAGTATTTGTAGCTGGGATCATGCAGCATATTGAAGAAGCTGGCATCCATTCTGGTGACTCAGCGTGTAGCTTGCCTCCTGTATCGATTAAACCTTTTTTAATAAAAGAAATTGAAAACCAAACTAGAAAATTGGCTTTAGCTTTAAAAGTAAAAGGCTTAATGAATATTCAATTTGCAGTTAAACAAGATGAGATATTTGTTATAGAAGTAAATCCTAGAGCTAGTAGAACGGTCCCATTCGTTTCAAAGGCAAAAAA
>MDTB01236160.1_pt1 | contig 13670 bp, 12 predicted proteins | sample 811161 | NCBI WGS metagenome assembly MDTB01 (sample SAMN05326650, study PRJNA326480) | marine metagenome | isolation source: seawater | place: Mediterranean Sea | collected 2009
ACAGAGCAATTAGCGCTTAAACTTAACGTGGTAGGATTGATTAATCTTCAATTTGCATATAAAGATGGTCAAGTCTATGTGCTAGAGGTGAACCCCAGAGCAAGTCGAACGGTCCCTTTTGTAAGCAAGGCTACAAACATACCTCTAGCCCGTATTGCATCTCAGCTTGCTGTTGGTGCAAAATTGTCAGATTTTGAACTGAAAAAATGGGATCAGAGTCCATATGTAGCAGTTAAAGAAGCTGTACTGCCTTTCAATAAATTTCCTGAGGAATCTATTTTTCTAAGCCCTGAAATGAAATCTACAGGGGAGGTTATGGGAATTTCAAAAACGTTGGGGGAATCATTTAGAAAAGCATCAATAAGTGCAGGGACTTTAATACCCAGCAAAGGGACGGTATTTATTTCAGTAAATAATGCAGATAAACTAGATGCAATCCCCATTGCAAGAGACCTGCTAGAAATGGGATTTAAATTAGTCGCAACATCAGGCACTGCAAAAGAACTAGCTAGGAACGGTCTTGAAGTATCAACAGTATTTAAGGTTGGTGAGGGTAGACCAAATATTGTGGACGGCATAAAAAATGGTGAAGTTAATCTAGTGATTAATACACCAATGGGCGCACGGGCAAGATATGATGAAGAATCCATTGGCAGATCTTGTATTCAGCATGGGATCGTTGCCATAACAACACTCTCAGGTGCAAGTGCGGCACTTAGAGCAATCCGAGTTGCATCAAAGAAGATTGAATTGGACTCCATTCAAAATTATCATTTATGAACTTCTTATTTGCTTATTCTGAAATAATTCTATAGTATTTTTTATAGTTATCTGTTCGATTTATGATAAATGAATAATAAAATAAATGAATAAAAATATTCCACTAGACCAGACGCAAGATTCTGAAGTGTCTGAAACAGAGCTAGATGCAGTAATAGATACTAATAAAGAGCTATTTGACCAGTTAAATGCAATACCTGAGATAGAAGCCCTAGATGCGATTTCTATTGAGGATGAAAAACAAGAAAAAGAGAAGGAAGGTACTAGCACATTCACTGAACTCTTTATTAGGGTCCAAGAGTTTTATAGTAATAATGAACTTGCTAGGTATGCTACTTGGGCTTCCTTATTAATTTTACTGTCTACTAGTGCGCTTACGGTTCTTGAGTATGACATGTTTAACGCAAGTGTTAAAGAACATACAGAAGGGAGCTTTATTTTTGGAGAAGAAGAACCAAATTGGTTGGATACCTTTTTTCATACATTTTGGTGGTCTATAGTTACATTTACGACGGTTGGCTATGGGGATGTAAGCCCCGTTACGCATTTAGGGAAATTTCTAACCATAATAATCATGCTATTAAATTTTGGCGTTGTCACCCTACTTGGCGGGGCTGTAGCGTCTGTATTAGTTGCTCAAAGATTAACAGGAGATGATACATTGGATGAAAATAAATTTGATGGCCACCTGGTCATTGCAGGGTGGAACAAAACAGTTCCTTCCGTATTAAACCTCATTGAATCGAACAAAGACTCGACCTCCGTTGTAATACTTGTTAATGAGATGGATAAAGAGGTTATACAGCGAGCGATAACAGGCTATGAGAGATTAGATATCACTCATATTCCTGAAAACTTTACTCATGAATCTGTATTAAGAAAAGCATTTTTGGACAAGGCAGGAACCTTTATGATACTCCCAGACAGCTCGGGTCTATTACCGCATGAAGAACCAGATGAAGACAAGACGGTTCTAACTTGTTTAACAGCGAAGTCAATATCGGAGTCTTGTAATGTCGTAGCCCATGTGTTAGATGTTGAAAATGTTTCACACCTTCAGCGTGCAAATGCAAACGAGATAGTTATCCCTGATGAGCATGTACCTCATTTATTGGCAAAACATGTTACAGACCCAGGTGTCCCTCAATTCTTCGACGACTTAATTCTTAAAGAAGAGGAAGACAAAGGCCTTCAGGAAGTAAAAATCCCCAAGACTTTAAATGGTCAAACGCATAACAAAATATCTGCATTTTATAAATTTAAATATGGATGGTTGTTAGTAGGCTACGCTATAAGAAAAGCTGGATTCAGTCTTGATGAACAGATGGGTGAGAGCGGTAGCCCATTAATTAGGAATATGATAAAAGAGCAGCTAGATGGTGCTGGAATAAACTTGACGAGTGACGAGCATGTTGTTGTAGAAATTAATCCACCTGATGATTACAAAGTCGATGGAAAACATAGCGCACTTGTTTTGAGGTAGAAAAATGAATCCAACAGCAGAACAAATCCAAAAAATAAATCACTTCAGTAAAGTTAATATCGACATGTGTGCAAAGATTGCAAGTGTTGTAGATATAAAAGAGTGTGACCCAAAAGAGCAACTGTTGACAGAGGGAGATACTGGGGATACTATGGTACTAGTATTCCAGGGACAAGTTGAAGTGTCAAAGAATATGATGGTAAAAACGGCAAGCGGGTTTACAACATCAAGGAAGCCAATAATCAGACTTGAGACCACTGATCCAAGACCTTCAAAAGATCCAGAGACAGAGCCAACAGTTTTTGTTGTAGAGGCCCCAGCTTTTGGTATTGGTGAATTTTCGCTTGTTTTGGATAATGCCATAAGAACCGCTCATGTAAATGCTACTACTCCCCTTAAATATGGTATTCTTAGTTTAGAGGACTTTACTAGAATTGTTAAAGAACATCCTGAGATTGGGGGGGCTGTATACTTTGAGGTTGCAAAATCAGCAGTCAATAATTTAGCAACGGCAAGTGGAGACATATCCAACTTAACACAGGCATTCTTTTTTGCTTTAACGCGATAACTTTTAAACTACTTTTTAACTTTTAGTTTTTCACCTGATTTTGGTTTATCAATGGTTATATCCATAGACCAGGATTTTATAGCATGTTGGATAAGAGCCACCTCATTCTCATGGATAAAATCATCCGCGTTTGCTATTTCAACATAGCACTCAATTAATTTTTCTAGTGTGGTATTGTCAAAACTATCTGAGCTTGCGATTTTTATTAAGGAATCATCAAATTGATCCTGCCTTGCCTCCTCGGTGTTTAGCTCTATAAATCTGTCTGTAGTCATTCCAAAGTCTCTGTTGAAGATTTCATTATTAACGTTTGGAACAAATAATTTATAACTATTGAAGATTGCATCTTTTTCTGATTCATCTATTTCTTGATCAGCGAAAAAAGAAATACACAACAGTGAGTATAATATATCATGGTCAATTGACCAATCGACAGCAGATTCCTCTTCTGTTTTTTCTCTAGCAGAGATCTTTCTTTGCAACTCTTCCATTTTCTCTTTATCAGTATCATTGAGGTAACCATCCTGTCTCTTTCGCTTTTGCATTAATTTATCTACTTCCAGGGATAAGAATTTTACATCTCTTTCAAGAGCTTCAAGTCTTTTATCCATAAGCCCAAATAGTAATTCTTTAAATGGATCTATTTGATCTTTTTCAGGTGCAAAGTATATGTTTAGAGTTCCTCTGTCTGTATCCTCCCAAAAATGTGGTCCAAATATGGATAATAAAAAACATTGTGTATTTGCATTTGCTTTAAAGGTCTTTTCATCAAAATACGCAAGATCATCTAGATAGTCTTCAGCAATTGACGTTGCGAATTCTGTTTTCCCAACCGAAAGGTAGAAGAGGGCAAGCCCAATTTGAATTCTGCGCGTACCATTGTTTCCTCCTAAAATACCCTTGTCTACTTCATCCTTTGAGTAGCCTGGAGGTTTGTCTAATTGTAATATCATTTTAAGAAGATCCATTTGATCCTCATCGCTCCAACCTTTTTCATGGATCAATACTTGGCACTTTCTTAATTCAAAAGTCAGAGTGTCCACTACAAAATAAAGTCCAGGGTTTGCTTCGGCATTTTTGTATATGTCATTTGCATAAAATTTGAATTTATCATAGCAATATTTTGCCATATCAACCCGATCTGCCTTAATATACTCTTGTATCATATTTGAGTAGTGGAAAGACAGATTATACAGATTTCTGGGTTCATTATTTTTGTATGCATGTTTTATTGCGAATCTAAATAGAGTGTTAAATCGTATGTTTACATGTCCTAAAATGGTATCATCGTTATTTTTTAAGCATGTAACCCCAATGTCAACCATCTCGGCGGGTATTAGTGATGCAATATCAAAACGATCATTTGTAATCATTTTTATATAGGAGCTTCCAAGTAGGCGAAAAGTTTTAACCTCATAAAATGTTTTTGTTTCAGACATCTCTTCATATTGGACATCTGTATAGGTTCTAAATGTTGCATTTGATTTAATAGTGTCTGTTAAATCAAAAAACTTTTTATTGAATTCAGATTTATTTGAAATATAAAGTTGGATTATTTCACTAATCTCATGAATGATATCCGTTTGGGTTTCTTTAAATTCGGTAAATGCCAAAAGGTCATCTAGCTGGTCGAGTGAGCCCATTATTTCTTTTTGGTATTCTTCCACAACATCTATACTATCATCCATTGCTGATTGAATCATCGGTTTTCCCATTTTTAATACGAAACCTTGGATGATTGATGAAATCGTTGAAACAACATTACTTGTTTTTGAATACAATAAAATGTAAAAGATATATGGGAGCGTGAAGATGGAGCCTATGAAAAGATATATGTAAGTATTTAAAACTGAGCTTGATACTCTACCAAGTGGCTCCACATAGAACATAATTAATACTGCGTGTAAAGATGCTATAATCAAAAACCAGACATAGATCAGGCTGAGCCAATCTTTTACAAATAAGTCCATCAGCTTGGGTGATGATTCAGCAGCAATAGCGATAACAATTATTAATGTTCCTAAGACCATAGCCAACACCCCGCCCCAAATCTCTGGAGCGAAATCCAATGCAATCGTTTCAGGATCAGATAGATCAATGCTTAGCTTATTATTGAAATATTCAGCAATTGAGGGGAAATATTCATGGAACAAAATATCGGACCATATCATTGCGACTAGGACTACGATGAATGATATAATAGTTCTATACTTAAACTGTATACTGTTTAGTCTAATTAGAGATGAATATATTTTTTTCATTTTTTGTTAGTTTGCCTAATTGTTTTTATCTCAATTAAAATCTCATTAATATAATTACGTTGTCTATCTAATCTATGGTTAGATTAGAAAATAAAAACTACGATGGACTTATTATTGATACAATATTCCATCTAAAAAAAAAGCAAGGTTATTTTTGAGAAATCTTGCTCTTCTATGTTACTCATTATAATTTTCTAGGTTTACTAACCGATATAGTGGTCACATTGACGTATGTTGGTTTTAAATTAACAATAAGCATTATCCATTAATAATAATATAAGGGGATATTATGGCAAACTGGAGTCAGCATCACGATTTAGTCTATGCTTTCGTCTGTGTATCATTTTTAGCAGATGGTGAGGTAGAAGAATCTGAAAAAGAAGCTATGCGTGGCAATGTCAAGGTGATGTTGCCGGACGTGTCCGATGAAGAATACAACTCAATGGAAGCCGAAGTAATCAATAAATTCATTGAACTCGGCGACGAGAGTTCTAGGATGGAGCAATATGGTTCATCTTTAGAAGCTCTTAAAGGACTGTTTACATCAGACGAGGATCGGTACAAGGTTGTGAAGAATCTTGCATATATTGCTCGTGCTGATGATTTCATCCATGAAAATGAGATGGCGATGGTCGAACAAGCAGTTAGCGGTCTAGATATGACTGACAAGGTCAAACTCGTTAAGACCGACTCTACCTTATTCGTCGATCCTACATTCTAATCAAAACAAATAATACTTTATGATAGCCCCGGAATTATTGTTCGGGGCTATCGTATTGTTTTTATAATTAAGTAGGTTAAACATGGGAGAAAATAGAGAGAGTCAATCAACTAGGAGAGACAGAAACGATCGTAGAGATGAGCATAGGCGCTCAGAGCATCGAAGAAAACAAAACCTATCTGTTGATGATGAAAGACGCTCAACCGTTGATCAGCGAAAAGGCTATCAAAGGAAAGGGAATAGAAGGAGCGGCTTAGACCGTAGAGAAGAATTAAAAAAAGGGCAGTAATTACTGCCCTTTTTTATAATATAAGCTACAATACCTTTTCAACTGTATACTCTTTGCATTCCTGACAAAAAACCATTGAGTGCGCCAAGAGCAGTTTGAGCAGACCCTATTATCTCTTGCTGTTTGGATTTTGTATCAGCAACCTTCCTTATAATATTTCTAACGACCTTCCTATGCCACTTATCAGCATGCATATGAACTGTAAAGAATTTTAGCGTGTCTTCATCTTCAATATTATAAAACTTTTGGAGTCCTTCTTTCTTTGTCTCTGATATCTCAGGCTGCATTGACTCATAACAATATAGTGCGGCTAAACCTATGTGATATTTATCAGACTTTGATAAGGCCATGAATGTATTCACTAATTCTCTGGTTTCAATTAGAAGTGTTGTATTACTGACCTTTTCGCGACTATTACCCATGCCTTCAGCAAATCTCATCCAAAGTTCAGGATGATTTTCCTCACCCTTCTCTTCATCTACTAAGTTCTCTAACAAAAGTTGTCTTACTTTTATTTCATTGCAGTTTGAATGAATAGCAGATAAGTATCTAGGGAAAAAAGAAACATGTTGAAAATATTGAGCAGCATATTCTTGAATAGTTTCATGGGAAAGCTCTCCTGCATTCCATGATTCGTAAAAAGGATGATTCAAAAGATGATGTTTATCAATCGTAGCGTCTAATTGATCTATAAATGGTTTAGTTTCCATTTGGTTTACTCCCAACTTTTTAATTAAATAATAGAGCCTAATATTATGATATGAAGATAGTAACTGGAAAGAAGATTAATAAAATATTATGCATTAAAATGAAAAAAGGTATTGTATGATACCTTTTTTCATAAAGTTGGCTTTTTCTTCCTAACTACAGGTAGTTTCAATTAGCGCAGCGCAGACTTCATAAGGATCCATATTTGCAGCGGGCCTTCTGTCTTCAAGGTATCCTTTTTTATCATTTGCAGTAGCCATTGGTATTCTGATTGATGCTCCACGATCGCTAACGCCATATTTAAATTCAGTTATTTTAGCAGTCTCATGAAGACCAGTTAATCGTTCATCATTTTTGCTTCCATAAACACTAATATGTTTATTTATGTTTTTTCCAAGTTTTTCACAAGCCTCAACAATGGTATCATAACCACCATCTTCTCTCATGGTCTTGGTACTAAAGTTTGTATGAGCACCAGCTCCATTCCAATCGCCTTTCACAGGTTTCGGCTCTAAACTTACTGTGACATTATAGTCTTCAGAAACTCTATGTAATAACCACCTCGCAAGATGTAATTGATCTGCTACTTCAGGTGACCCTAATGGTCCAATCTGGAACTCCCATTGACCAGGCATGACCTCTGCATTTATTCCAGAGACTTCTAATCCAGCATCAAGGCATAATTGCAGGTGTTCTTCTACAATATCTCTGCCAAATATGTTATTGGCTCCAACTCCACAATAATACTCTCCTTGAGGTGCGGGGTAACCCTCCGATGGGAACCCCAATGGTTCAGAGCCGTCATAAAAAGTATATTCCTGTTCAATCCCAAACCATGGAACCTCGGATTTATACTTTTCAGATACTTCTACGCAATTTGCACGATTATTGCTTTTATGAGTTGTCCCATCAGCGTTTAAAACCTCGCACATAACCAATATATCATCCCCTCCCCTTATTGGATCAGGGACAAAATAAACTGGTTTAAGGGCGCAATCACTATCATTGCCATCCGCCTGTAATGTGCTTGAGCCATCAAACCCCCAGTCTGGCAATTGATCTAACCCTTCAACTGGACCATCAACAATCTTTGTTTTAGACCTTAGATTTGCGGTCGGTTCATAACCATCGATCCAAATATATTCTGCTTTTACTTTGCTCATTTCTTACCTTATTTTTTGTTATCCTATTGCTTCTTTACCCCGTTCATTTGTTCGGAGTCTTATACATTCTTCTATTGGAAGAATGAAAATTTTACCGCGCCCCTTATCTTTAGCTCCTTGAGCCACTTTTATGATACTGTCAACAGCATTGTCAACATATTCATCATTCACTGCTATTTCTAATCGTACCTTTTTCAGCAGGGATATTTCATGCGCGATACCTCTATATACTTCTGTTATTGGGACTTCTCTACCTTGGCCAAGTGCACTGGAAACCGTGAACTTGTAAATTTTATTCTTTAATAATTCTTCTTTGATATCTGGAAGTTCTTCTGGTTGTATTATTGCAATAATTAATTTCATTTTACTCTACAGTAAATATTTGGAAGCCCGCGTATGCCTCCATATCATGTTCGCTTATGTCGAGGCCTACTATTTCTTCTTGTTCATTAACTCGCAGCCCAAGAAATTTATCTACCAAATAAAAAATTAGCATGCTTGAAGCAATGCAAAAAACTCCATACGAAAGTACACCCAATAATTGAATTGAGATACTATGAGCAGTACTAAAAATACCTACAGCTAAGGTTCCCCATAATCCACATATTAGATGGACAGAAATAGCGCCTACGGGGTCATCAATTTTACGCGAATCTAAGTAGAGGACTGAAATGACCACTAAAAAGCCAGATATCAAGCCCACTAGTATTGATGCTAGAGGATCGATCACGTCCGCGCCTGCAGTAATGCCAACCAATCCAGCTAGTGATCCATTTAATATCATTGAGAGATCTGGCTTATTTGATAAGTACCAAGATAAGATCATTGATCCAACAATCCCTCCTGCGGCTGAAAGCGTTGTAGTCACAAAGACAGTTGAGACCGCCCCGGGATTTGCAGAGAGAACTGACCCCCCATTGAATCCATACCAACCAAACCATAAGAGGAAAACGCCTATTGCTGTTAGGGGCATATTGTGCCCTTTTATGGGGTGTATGCCTGTCCTAGAATATTTGCCAATGCGAGGTCCAAGCATGTACGCTCCTATTAAGGCCGCCCATCCCCCAACTCCATGCACAAGAGTAGAGCCAGCAAAATCATAAAATCCTAATTGATCTAACCAACCACCTCCCCATTTCCATGAGCCTGCAATGGGATATATAATGGCAACATATAGAGTCGAAAAAAGAAGGAAGCTACTCAGTTTTATTCGTTCAGCAACCGCACCAGAAACAATAGTTGCTGCGGTCGCTGCAAACATTGCTTGAAAAATAAAATCAGTATAATACGTATATCCAACATTGTAAGATGCACTGTCCCAACCATCAGGAGGAGTAAGTCCAAACCCACCAAATCCAAACCAGCTTCCTATGATAAAATCTCCTGGATACATCAAGTTAAAACCACAAAGTGCATAGGTTAAAAGCCCTATAGCAATAATTGAAGTATTCTTGAATAGTATATTGACTGTGTTTTTTGCTCTGGTTAGTCCTGCTTCTAATGCCGCAAATCCAAGATGCATAAGAAAAACAAGAATGGTGGATATAAGCATCCAAGTGTTATTTACTATAAAATCAGGGGTGCTCATTCAATTACTAGGTTAAATCGGTAATACAATTCCATTTTTATAAGAAGATAATATAATTTGGGTCTCTGTCCTTGTTACGCCTGGCCAGCTCTGGATTTTCCGTAGAAGTTCTTCAAGCGTGTTCGAGTTTTTTGTTGTTACAAGAAGAGTATGAGATCCTGTGCCAGTTGTGCTAAAACACTGGACTACTTCATTGGTTTTTTCTGCCTCAACAGTTACTTCTTTGTAGTTCTGAGATGATCCCGATATAACGGTAATGATTGCAGAAACATCAAGGCCTAATTCAATCGGACTTAATACGGCTTGGAACCCTAGAATGACTCCGTTCTCTTGAAGCTTTCTTATACGTTCTGTAATAGTCGGAACAGACACTTTTATTTTTTCTGCTATGTTACTCGCAGATTCTCGTCCAGACTTCTGAAGCTCACTTATTATTTCTATATCTATATTATCAAGTTTCAAAGAATTTACTTTGTTTTGGCAATTAAAATTATTAAGAATCATAACGAAAATACAATAATAATTTAAAAAAATTTTAAAATTTATTAAAATAAGGACGCTTAATATATCTATTACTTTCGGTTATATATATGACTTTGTTTAATTATAAACCCAATTGAAAGGGCATTTAAGTTCACTAATCTTCTTAATTTTTAATACTAAATAACTATTGTAGACATATGAGCACTGAGCCAAAGACCGTAGCATTCCACACTATGGGATGTAAACTGAACTTTTCTGAAACTTCAACCATTTCAAGAGATTTTATTCAACAGGGTTTTAAAAAAGTTAATTATCGTGATAAAGCAGATATTTACGTTATAAATACATGTTCAGTTACTGAAAATGCAGACAAGGAAGCAAGAAAGCTGGTAAGGCAGGCTAAAAGACGGAACCCAGATTCATCTGTGGCTATTATTGGTTGCTACGCACAACTAAAGCCTGATGAAATTGCAAATCTAGATGGTGTTGACATGGTATTGGGGGCAGAAGAAAAATTTAATATTCTTAATCATATTGATAAAATGGCAATGAGCCAGGATACGACAGTTTTCAATTCAAGTATAGAAAATTTGAAAAATTTTAAACCATCCTATTCCATTGGTGATAGGACTCGTTCATATTTAAAGGTGCAAGATGGATGTGATTATACTTGCTCATTCTGTACCATTCCTCTCGCGAGGGGCAAGAGCAGGAATGCCGATGTTATCACTACCATTCAGAAAGCAAGAGAAATAGAAAGCTATGGTGTCAAAGAGATTGTTTTGACAGGTGTAAATGTTGGCGACTTTGGTAGCAATGGTGATGAGACATTTCTTGACCTTATTTTTAAATTAGATAACTTAGAAAATATAAAAAGAATCAGAATCTCATCGATAGAACCTAATCTACTGAATGAAGAAATAATTGAATTCTGCTGCTCTTCAAACCTGTTTATGCCGCACTATCATATGCCGCTTCAGTCTGGCTCAAACAAACTATTAAAAGCGATGAGGAGAAGGTATGATAGAGAACACTACAGGCATAAAGTCAACCTAATAAAATCATTAGATCCAAGTGCTTGTATAGGCGCAGATGTTATTGTTGGATTTCCAGGGGAAACAGACGATGATTTTTTGGACACATATAACTTTGTTAAAGATTTAGATTTGGCATATTTGCACGTATTTTCTTATTCAGAGAGGGAAAATACAGATGCAAAAAATTATGAAAACTCTGTACCTAAAACAAAAAGAGCAGAAAGAAGTAAAGTACTCCGCAATCTATCGAATAAAAAACGTCAAAATTTCCAAGAAGAACATTTAAACAGAGCAAGGGATATACTGTTTGAGAGCATGAAAGGTGGCTATGCTTTTGGGTATTCAGACAATTATATCCAAGTAAAAGTTCCTGGATCTCCTGAACTAATAAACTCTATATACTCTGTTAACTTTAAAAAAGTAAATGGAGAAGTGGTTCTTGGGGAATTATAATTCGAGATTCTTGCTAGAGTTTCTTTGTTTTCAAATTAGATGATTCAATTTGACAATGTTTCAAAATCATTCCCCTCTGGGGCTCTTTTTAGTAATGTAACCCTCACCATTAAAAAAGGGGTAAGAGCAGGTTTGGTAGGTAAAAATGGATCTGGGAAGACTACGTTACTAAAAATGATGCTTGGATTAGATAGTCCAGACTCTGGTAAAATAAAGAAAGAAAAAAAATTAACGATTGGATATCTCCAGCAAGAAATAATTACTGGTTCAGAAAAATCGATCCTCGAAGAAGTCTTAGCATCTATTCCAGAGCTCGAGGGTATTGGGGGAAAGGTTTTTATTTTAAGCAATGAACTTTCAATATCACCTGATAATATTGATATAGCAAAAGAATTGGGTGATTTACAACATAAGTTTGAATCATTGGGGGGCTGGGACCTAGAAAAAAAAGCAAAAAAGATTTTAGGAGGCCTAGGATTTGAAGAATGGCAATTCAAGGAGCCAATGAGAAAATTTTCCGGTGGCTGGAGGATGAGAGTCGCCCTTTCAAAAATTCTTATGCAGGAACCGGACGTCCTTTTCTTGGATGAGCCAACTAATCATTTAGACTTAGAGGCTACTATTTGGCTCGAAAAGTTTCTTGCGAATTGGAAAGGAGGAATGGTTTTAATAAGCCACGATAGGACCTTTTTAGACCGTTCTATAAATCACATTATTGAAATAGATCTAAGAAGAGTAAAATTATTCAAAGGAACCTATTCTGATTTTATAGAAAATAAAAAAGTAGAAATGGACCTTTATTTAAACGCCTATAAAAATCAACAAAAAGAGATAAAGGATACAGAAAGGTTCATAGAGCGTTTCAGGTATAAAAATACAAAAGCGACCCAGGTGCAAAGCAGAGTTAAAAAGCTAGAAAAATTAGAAATTTTAGAAGAGCCATATGAAGATAAATCTTCAATCAGATTAAAAATCCCGCAACCAAAAAGATCCCCTCTAAAGTTGGTGTCCTGTGAAAATATTGGGAAGAGTTATGGAGATGTAAAGGTATTTAACAATTTGAATTTCGTAGTGGAAAGAGAAAATAAAATTGGCCTAGTAGGAATAAATGGAGCAGGGAAGTCGACACTATTAAAAATGTTAGCAGGTGTAGAAAAGCCTTCTATTGGAACGTTTGAATATGGACCTAATATAAAAGTAGCCTATTATGCCCAGCATCAATTAGAAACACTAGATGAAAGAGATACAGTATATGAATCTATAGAAAAAGTTGCTTTGGGAATGAAAGAAACACAAATCAGAACTTATTTGGGTGGGTTTTTATTTTCTGGAGAAGAGATTGAAAAAAAGGTAAAAGTACTTTCAGGAGGTGAAAAAGCAAGACTCGCACTTGGAAGAATGTTGTTGGACCCATCTAACCTATTGCTATTAGATGAGCCGACTAACCATTTAGATATGGTAAGTAGAAGCATAGTAGAGGAAGCAATGGCTTCTTTTAAGGGTTCAATAGTTTGTATTTCACATGACAGACACTTTTTAAATAAAATAACAAACCTCACATGTGAAGTTGGCAATGGAGGAGTGACCACGTATGAAGGTAATTATGAATACTACGAATGGAAAAAAAAGCAGCAAGAAGATAAAGCTGTCCCACTAGATAAATCTAAAATAGACAAAAAGAAAGATTATCAAATAAGAAAACAATCAAAAAATAGAATTGCCTGGATAAATAAAAGATTCAAACAAATTGAAAAGGAAATAAAGATTAAAGAGTCAATAATGCATGATATAAATAATAAGAGCAATGCCACTCTTCTTAATGAGTTAATGGTGGAAATTAGTCAGTTTGAGGATGAGTATTTTCAACTTGTAGAAGAATTAGAAAAGTTAAAAAGTATAAAAAATTAAAATATAAATTATTTATTAATATTATATAAATATACAAGGTTTCACAATATTGAGTTGTGCCACTTAAGTACCTATAAATTTTAACATTGTATATTATTTATCTATTCTAAAATTTTAAATAAAAATATTTTACTGTACATTATTGCAATTATGATCTTTTATAAATAGGTTGTAATAATTTCATAATAATCAAAAGTCACCTCGAGAACCTTGATATTGTACATAGTA
>MDTB01109082.1_pt1 | contig 13669 bp, 15 predicted proteins | sample 811161 | NCBI WGS metagenome assembly MDTB01 (sample SAMN05326650, study PRJNA326480) | marine metagenome | isolation source: seawater | place: Mediterranean Sea | collected 2009
AGAAGTGAATTTGAACTTACCAATGCCATAACGGTCAGTAAGCTTAAGGATGGTGGACAATCTATCAATATATAATCGTATATACCTCCAGAATTGTTTAAATATGGGGTTAATTTTACATTCAATAAGAAAGCTCTATTGCTGTCATCTGCCGTCTCAACCTCTAGACCTGATAAGTCTACATTAGAAGTTATTATATCAAGATTTTCAAACTGTGTTTTTTTTATTACTTCAATTATTTCTTTCGTTCCATTAAGAACTCCATAAATTGTCTCTGATGAGTTATTCATATTGGATAATCCAAGACCGGTAGTTGCATTTCCTTGCGGGTCTAAGTCTATTACTAAAACTTTTTTGTTCTGTTGAGATAATCCTGCCGCTAGGTTTATTGCAGAAGTTGTTTTTCCAACCCCACCCTTTTGATTTATCACCGAAATAATTTGCATCTAATTATTTTTAATTTTTTTTTTAATTTTTTTAACATTGATTAAAAAAGACTCGTTATTAGTTAAACTTTTTTTTTCTGAATACTCTAAATCCCAATCTCTCAAAGTATTTTTAAAAATTTCTTTTCCACTTTTACCCATAAAAAAAATTATATTTGAAAAATTATAAAAATTTTCATTTACTAAATCTAAAACTATCGGCATTGGTTTAAATGCTCTTGACATTATTGTTCCTGTTTCTATTTTTTTTTCTTCAAAAATATTTTTTTGAATTACTTCTGTTTTTAAATTTAATTTTTTAGAAACTTGCTTGAGAAAATGACTTTTGTGGTAACTTTTTTCATATAGCTTAACCTTAATATCTTTTTTTAGGTTTTTTAATAAAATTGCTATGATTATGCCTGGCATTCCACTACCTGAGCCTATATCTGTGGTTGTATTACTGTTAAAATCAACAATATCAATAATTTGAGCTGAATCTAATATATGACGCTGAATTATGTCATTTTTTTTACTGTATTTATTACTAATTAAATTAATTTTCTCATTTTTTTCCATGATCATTGATATATAGTTTTCAAAGTCCGAAAATGTTTCACGTGAAACATTTAGCTCTGAAAGTTTTGAATAAGATTTTATAATTTCTTGTTCCATTAAGCTATATGCTTAATAGACTTTCTTTTAACATGTGACAACAAAATATATACAGCTGCAGGAGTTATTCCATCAATTCTTAAAGCCTGCCCCATTGTTTTTGGCTTGATTTCCTTAAACTTTGACTTTACCTCATTTGACAGACCTGAAAGCTTATCATAATCAATTTTTTCAGGTATTATAAGGTTTTCATCTCTTTTAAATGCAAGAATGTCTGCTTTTTGCTTCTTTAAATACCCTCTGTAATGAGCATTGATTTCCACTTGTTCATCAATTTCTTTATCATAAAAAGGTATTTCACTCCATATTTCCCTTATTTTAGGCATATCAACGCCTTTTTGAGTTAAAATTTCATGTGAAGACCTAAGTATCCCATCTTTTGCTATCTTTATTCCATACATTTCAGCTTTATTTGGAGAAATATGAGATATAAGCATTTTATTAACAATATTATCTAATTTTTGAGATTTATCTAAAAACATCTGCTTTCTTTGATCTCCAATTAATCCTATTTCATTACCCTTATGTGTTAATCTTTGATCTGCGTTATCTGCTCTTAAACTAAGTCTGTATTCAGCTCGAGAAGTAAACATTCTATAAGGTTCCGCAACTCCTTTAGTTACTAAATCATCTATCATAACTCCAATATAAGCATCAGATCTATCCAATATAAATGGTTCCTGTCCCTTGATAGATAGAGCAGCATTTATTCCAGCAATAAGTCCTTGAGCTGCGGCCTCCTCATATCCAGTGGTTCCATTTATTTGGCCAGCCAGATAAAGATTGTTAATTTTTTTTGTTTCAAGTGTCAAAAATAGTTCTCTTGGATCTATATAGTCATATTCTATAGCATATCCTGGTCTAATAATTTTAACATTTTCTAAACCATTGATATTATTACATATTTCTTGTTGAATCTCACCTGGAAGGGATGTTGAGATACCATTTGGATAAATTGTATTGTCATTTAGCCCTTCAGGCTCTAAATATATCTGATGTCGTTCTTTATCTGAGAATTTTACTATTTTATCCTCTATAGATGGACAATATCTTGGACCAACACCTTTGATGCTTCCAGAGTACATTGCACTTCTAGACAAATTCTTTTCTATAATTTTATGAACCTTATAATTTGTATGTGTCATCCGACATGAAACTTGTTTGTTTATATTTTTTTTAGTTAGAAAAGAAAAAAAATATGGATCATCATCTGCAAACTGTTCTTCTAAACTTTCAAAATTTATTGTTCTTGAATCTAATCGGGGAGGGGTTCCTGTTTTTAATCTTCCAATTTTAAATTTATATTTTTGTAATTGTTCACTTAAACCTGTAGAAGGTTTCTCGTCATATCTTCCTGCTGGTGTTCTTTCATTACCTATATGTATCAAACCATTTAAAAAAGTGCCAGTTGTTAGTATTAACTTACTACATGAAACTTTTTTACCTTGTTTAGTTTCAAAACCACTTATGGTATTTTTTCTAAAAATAAACTTTATTACTGGGTCAGAAAAAATCGTTAAATTACAGTAGTTTAACAGTTTTTCTTGCATATATTTTTTGTATAATGATCTGTCGGATTGGGTTCTGGGCCCACGGACTGCTGGACCTCTACTTCTATTTAACAATCTAAATTGAATTCCTGACTTATCGGCAATTTCTCCCATGACGCCATCAAGAGCATCTATTTCTCTTACTAAATGACCTTTGCCTAATCCGCCAACAGCTGGATTACACGACATTTCACCAATTGTTTCAATCTTATGGGTAAATAAAGCGGTATTGACTCCTAAACGTGCAGACGCTGTTGCGGCTTCACATCCTGCATGTCCACCACCAATTACTACAACGCCAAATGATAAATCATTTTTCATAAGTTAAATTTATAGCTGATTAATTTATTTACAAGATACCTATTTTTATTAATGAATGAATATTGAGCATCAATGATATCTGTTCAAAAATGTCTAAAATTCAAGATAAATTGGTTATTATTTGCCTATGCAAAAATCGTTGAAAATGCTGCCTAATATCTCCTCAACATCCACTTTTCCTACTATCATGCCAAGATGTCGTGTGGCTAATCTTAGGTCCTCGGCTGCTTTATCAAAATCCTCAATCTCATTTTTTTGATTAAAGTTTTTTAAATATTCTAAACATTGTTTAAGATGTTGTCTATGGCGCTCTCTAGTAATTAGGATATCATCGCTTGTTATAAATCTATTTTTTAAATTATTTTTTATTTTCAAAATTAATTCATCTATATTTAAATTTTCTTTTATAGAAATTAGAACGTGATCTATTTTTTTAATTTCTGAATCAATATTTTTTTTTAAAAGATCTGATTTATTTATAACTAAGATCGCATTTTTTTTTAACAAACCCTTTAAAATATCAGTAAAATAAAGGTTTTTAGCATCTACAACCACTAATTTAAGATCCGCTTCTTCTGCTCTATTAATGGTTAATTTTATACCTTTTTTTTCAATTTCGTCTTTAGATTCTCTTATACCAGCAGTGTCAGAAACAACAACTGGATAACCATCAATATTGAGATGGGTTTCTATTACATCTCTTGTGGTTCCCGCAATTTCAGAAACAATTGCAACATCTCTGTTGGATAAATGATTTAGCAAGCTAGACTTACCCACATTAGTTGGTCCAAGAATCGCAATTTTAAATCCTTCTCTAATTCTCTCTCCAACTTTTTGATCGTCCAAAATTTTTTCAATATTTCTTAAGACATCATCTGAATTTTTTTTAATTTCATTTAAAATATTTTTAGGTAAATCTTCATCAGGAAAATCTATTTTAGCTTCAACTTTTGATAAAATTTTTAAAAGTTTTTCTCTTAAAAAATTAAATTGATCAGCTGATCGACCATTCATAATTTTAATTGCTTGTTGTCTCTGAATTTCAGTTTCAGAGGAAATTAAATCAGCTATACTTTCTGCTTTAAGTAAATTTATTTTTCCATTTTGAAAAGCAAGCTTTGTGAATTCTCCAGGCTCAGCTAATCTACAATTTTCAATGTTCGAAATGTTCGATTGAATGACATCAACTACAGCCTTACTTCCATGCACCTGTATTTCAGCCATATCCTCACCTGTGTAGCTCTCAGGGCCAGGAAACCACAATATTATACCCTCATCAATTAGCTCAGAAGTGCTGATTTTGTTGATTTTTCTAAGAGTTGCCACTCTAGGCTTCGGAACATTCTTACCAGTCATTAGCTGTATGACTTTGGAAGTATCTTCACCTGAAATTCTTACAACAGCAATACCTGAAATTCCTGGTCCGCTGGATAAAGCATAAATTGTCATTTAAAGATTATAACTTCAAATTTATGCCACTGTAAAACTTTAATTAAATTTTAATTATTAGGCAGGTTTATTCATTGAGTTAAAGAACTCAGCATTATTTTTAGTATCTTTTAATTTTGAGTTAATGAACTCTATAGCATCCATTGTTCCCATAGGAGCAATTATTCTTCTCAGAACATTCATTTTCTGAAGATCATTTTTGTCAAATAATAATTCTTCTCTTCTTGTTCCTGATTTTGTTATATCAATAGCAGGATAAATTCTTTTATCTGCAATTTTACGATCGAGAACTGTTTCACTATTTCCTGTTCCCTTGAATTCTTCAAAAATTACTTCATCCATCCTACTACCAGTATCAATTAATGCAGTTGATATAATTGTTAATGATCCACCTTCTTCAATGTTTCTTGCTGCGCCAAAAAATCTTTTTGGTCTTTGAAGTGCGTTTGCGTCTACACCTCCTGTCAAGACTTTACCAGAGCTTGGAATAACTGCGTTATACGCTCTTCCCAATCGAGTGATTGAGTCTAATAGTATTACAACATCCTTTTTATGCTCGGTCAGCCTTTTTGCTTTCTCAATTACCATTTCTGCGACTGCAACGTGCCTTTGAGCTGGTTCATCAAAAGTTGAACTTATGACTTCTCCTTTAACAGTTCTTTGCATATCTGTTACTTCTTCCGGTCTTTCGTCAATGAGCAAGACTATTAAATAACATTCAGGATAATTTTTTGCTATTGAATTAGCTATGCTTTGTAAAATCATAGTTTTTCCAGCTTTTGGTGGAGAAATAATAATTGATCTCTGACCTTTACCTATAGGACTTACTAAATCGATCAATCTTGGAGTTAGATCGGGTTTTTTGACTACTTTTGAAATTTCAACTTCCATCACCAACTGTTTGTCAGGATAAAGAGGTGTGAGATTATCAAATGCTATTTTATGTCTGGCTTTTTCAGGTTCCTCAAAATTGATTTTGCTTACTTGAAGTAGAGCAAAATATCTTTCTCCTTCTTTCGGGGCCCTAACTGGACCCTCTACAGTATCTCCAGTTCTTAATCCAAATTTTCTAATTTGGCTGGGACTTACATAAATATCATCTGGTCCAGGTAAATAATTTGACTCCATTGCCCTAAGAAATCCAAAACCATCTTGTAATAATTGCAATACTCCAGCTCCAGTGATTTCCTCTTTTTCTGCAACTTTTTTTAATATAGCAAAAAGAATTTCTTGCTTCCTCAAAGTACTAGCATTTTCAATGCCCAATTCTTCTGCTTGAGTGATCAGCTGTTCTGATGATTTTAGTTTTAGTTCTTGAATGTTCATGAGTTAAATTATTAAGGACTTAATAAGAGATAATAATATATATACTATTAAATATTATTCAACCCTAGATAGGCTTAAAAATAACAACAAATATGATCAAAATTAACAAAATTGTAGGTATTTCATTAATTAATCTATAAAATTTATGAGTATGTTTATTCAGGTCTAATTTAAATTGGTTAACTGTTCTACCTAAATAAAAATGATAAATTGTTAATATAGTTACAAAAAGAATCTTCAAAAGCATCCAAGTTTGACCCAATTGTTGAAAACCAATGCTATGAATTAACAATAAACCAAACAACCACGACAATACCATGGCAGGCATCATAATATAATAATACAACTTTTTTTCCATTATCTTGAATGTCTTAGATGTATTTACTTCTGACTCATTTTCAGAATGATAAACAAAAATTCTTGGAAGATAAAGCAAACCAGCCATCCATGAAATAACAGAAATTAAATGTAAAGATTTAAAAAGTAAATAAGTGTTCATTAATTAATATTTTTTTGAATTAAAGATTTTAGTAAAATGATATGATCGTCATTGTCATTCAAACATGGAATCATGTCAAAATTTTCACCTCCAGAATTAATAAATATCTCTTTTCCCTGAATCAATATTTCCTCTAAGGTCTCTACGCAATCTGAAGCAAAGCCAGGGCATATTGTAAGAATATTTTTTTTTCCTTCTTTAGGGAGATTTTCTAAAGTTTTATCAGTGTAGGGTGTTAGCCATTCTTGAGGGCCAAACCTAGATTGAAATGTTGTTTTAATTTTAAATGAGTTTAATTTTTCTGATATAAGTCTAGTGGTTTTATGACAATAACAATGGTATGGATCACCTTTATCGAAATACTTTTTAGGTATACCATGATATGATGCGATTATTAAATCTGGTTTCCATTTAATTTCATTAACTTTTTTATTTATAGAATTTACCAATGCATCAATATACAAAGAGTCGGACTCGTAATGTGGTATTATCTTAAGTGAAGGTTGCCATCTCATCTTCATTAAAATTCTATATACCTCATCACAAACTGTAGCTGTAGTGGCGGCAGCATATTGGGGGTACAGTGGTAAAATAATTAAATTTTCACAACCCTGTTCATGTAGTTTAAAAATTTTACTCTTAATACTAGGATTTCCATATCTCATAGCGAAGTCTACAATTAAATTTTCTGTGCTTATGTTGGTAGAAATTTTTTCCGCTTGTTTTTGAGTATAATATAATAATGGAGACATGTTTTCTTCTTTCATCCATATTTCTTTATATGCTTTTGCGGTTTTCGATGGCCTAAAATTTAAAATGAATAAATTTAAAATAACTTGCCATATTAGAGGATTTACTTCAATAACACGTCTGTCTGATAAAAACTCTTTCAAATATTTTCTAATATCTAGCCAATCTGTTGAGTCTGGTGTGCCTAAATTAATAATTAACACTCCAGTTTTACCAAATTTTATTGGCGGATGATTTTTATATTCCATTTAATAATCTTTTACCATTTTAACTAAATAATCCATCATATTTGGATCCGTTTCTGGTAACACACCATGTCCTAAATTAAAGATATAGGGATAATCCTTAAATACATCTAGATATTTATAAGTTTCCTTTTTTAAATTTTCTTTGTCGGTCAACAAAATTTTTGGATCTAAACCTCCTTGAATTGGTATGCTTATTTTATCAATAATCTTTTTAGGACTTACATTGTAGTCAATATTTACGACATCAGGATTCACTACATCGCAAAATTCTTTTAGATTTTTGATTTCTCTTGGAAAACAGATTACAGGAATATTTAATGATTTAACATAATTGACTAAATTTAAGGTTGGGGAATATATAAAATTTGGTAAATCCTTTTCTTCTAACAGACCGGCCCAGCTATCAAAAATTTGAATTAAATTTGCACCACTATCAATTTGATTTTTTATATGTATTTTTAAAAATTTTTCCAATATTAACAAAATTCTATTTATTAAAAATTTATCTTTAAAAAAATCTGTTTTTAATTTTTTTTTTTGGTGATTTTTGATTAATCATATAGACCAACAAAGTCCATGGTGCACCAACAAACCCTATAGTATTTTTATTATTTAATATTTTACTATTATTAACTATTTTAATTGCTTTATAAACACGGTGTATCTTGTTAATAAAATCAATTTCATCAACTTTGGCTATTTTCTCTAAATTAAGATCTCCAAGTATAGGTCCAAAGTTTTTTTTAAATTCAACCTCTTGTCCCAAACCGTAAGGCAACATAAGTATATCAGAAAATATTATAGCTGCATCTAATTCAAATCTTTTCAAAGGTTGGAGAGTGATTTCAGATGATAATTTTTCATTTAAACACAAATTTATAAAATTTGGGTTTTTTTTTCTAATTTCTCTAAATTCAGGTAAATATCTACCAGCTTGCCTCATTATCCATATTGGATTTATATTAGTTTTTTTTTTAATAATTACTTCATTGATAGGAGTCATATAAAATATTATATAATTATTGTATTAGTATTATGTATTGTGAATAATGATAATTACTTTTAATAAACATTTTAATAACACTTTATTAACATTTTTATTTGATTAAAATTGTTTAAAATGAAGCTTTTCTTAATTTTATTAAATAATATGTATTAAATTAATAATTTGTTTATAAATGTTAACAAAAACCTTAATTTACAATTATTTTTAGACAATATTTAATTTGAGTAATTTTAGGAAAATAATACAAATTTATTAAGTATTTTTTCATGACTAATACATATCAAATTTATTTAATTTCAGATTCAACAGGCGAAACCCTAGATAGAATTTTTTTAGCATTAAAGGCTCAATTTAGTAATATTGAGTATAAAATTCATTCATATTCTTTTACTAGAACAGAAAATCAGATATTAAAAATTTTAGAAGACGCAAAAAATCATAAAAATTCAATTATCTTATATACAATTGTTGATACAAATTTGGGTAAATTTTTAACAAATATGAGCGATAGAAAAAAAATCCCTTGTTTTAGTGTCCTTGGGAATTTAATTTTAAATTTTTCTAAAATTCTTAACCAAAAAGCATCTCACGAACCAAGTGGACAACATGTTTTAAACGATGAATATTATGAAAGAATAGAAGCAATTCAATTTACCATGAATCATGATGACGGTAATTCAATTAACGATATTGAAGATTCTGATATTATTCTTATTGGTGTGAGCAGAACCAGCAAAACACCCACCTCCATTTATCTTGCTAATAGAGGCTTCAAAACATCAAACATTCCATTGGTTAATGGAAGCTCTTTACCACAAACATTGAAAGATGATCCAAAAATAACCTGTGTTGTAGGTTTAAATACTGAAGCCGAAAGATTAGTAGATTTAAGAAAAAATAGAATGAATTCCTTAAAAGAAACACAGAATAAAAATTATACTAAATTTGACAATATCAAGAAAGAGATTCAAAATGCAAAAAAAACTTTTAAAAAATATGGATGGCCCTCCATTGACGTGACTAGGAAATCAGTAGAAGAAACAGCAGCATCAATAATAAAAATACACGAAATATATAAAGAAAATGTTAAATAAAATCATACTCGCATCAAAAAGCAATGTTAGAAAAGAGATTTTAGATCAAAACAAAATTCCCAATAAAGTTGAACCCTCAAATGTTGATGAAGATATTGTAAAAGAAAGTTTGCTTAAAGAAGGAGCTACGCCCGAAAATATTTCAAAAAACTTAGCTGAGTTAAAAGCAAATAAAATAAGCATGAAAAACCCAAAAGAATTAGTTTTAGGAGCGGACAGTGTAATAGATATAAATGGTGAAATGTTATCAAAACCCAAAAATAGGGAGCAAGCCCTAGAAAACTTGGAGAAACTAAATGGTAAATCACATTTTTTAATAAGTTCTGTGTGTATTTCTAGTAATGGTTCAATGATATGGAATTATACCGATAAAGCAAAATTAACTATGAAAAAAATGTTAAATGAAGAACTTAAATTATATTTATCTAAAATACCCGATAAGCTATTGTATTCTTATAATGTTTATCAAATTGAAGGAGAAGGAAAGCATTTATTCTCAAAAATTGAGGGAGACCAAAATACAATAATGGGTCTTCCTGTAAATAAAATTAAAGAGTATCTAAATAATCATAAATGAAAAAATATTTGGTTATAGGAAATCCAATTAATCATTCTCTTTCGCCAAAGTTGCATAATTATTGGTTTAAAAAAAACAATATTAAAGCTATCTATGAAAAAAAACTTATTGAGACACAAGATCTAAAAAATATCATTTTACAAATTAAAGAAGGTCTTATTCACGGTATAAATGTAACAGTACCTTTCAAAAATACTGTGATTCCATATTTAGATCAATTGAGCCCAGAAGCAGAAATTACTAAATCTGTAAATACTATTTATTTTAATGGCAACAGTGTAATAGGTCACAACACAGATATTGCTGGGTTTGAATTAAGTTTAAAAAAAATAAACTATAATGTACAAAACAAAAAAATTTTAATTCTTGGAAGTGGAGGAGTTGTTCCATCAATAATTTATGCTCTTTACAAAATGGGAGCATCCTTAATCACTGTAAGCAATAGAACTAAACAAAATGCAGAAAACTTAAAAAAACTTTTTAAGGACATTGTAATAATAAATTGGGGAAATGTTACTGATTTTGATATGATTATCAATGCAACTAGTGTTGGCTTACATAAAGATGATAAAATTAATATAGACCTTTCAAAAAATAATAATAAGTTTTTTTACGATATAATTTATAATCCTGAAGAAACTAATTTTTTAAAAACAGCTAAAATGCTGGGTAATATGACTGAAAATGGAAAAATGATGTTTATTTATCAAGCACATCAAGCTTTTACACTTTGGCATAAAATAATGCCCGAAATAAATGATGAAACTTTAAGGGTTTTACAAAATGATTAGAATTGCCTTGGTTGGCGATATTGGTTCAGGAAAATCTTATTTTGCAAAATTATTTGGTTATCCAGTCTTTAATGCAGACTCAGTGGTTGCTGAAATTTACAAAAAAAATAAAAGAATCTTTCATAAAATAAAAAAAAAATTACCAACTTTCTTTTCATCTTTTCCATTAAAGAAAGAAGAATTAATAAAATGTATACTTGCAAATAAAACTAATCTTAGAAAAATAACAAAAATAATACATCCTCTAGTAAGAAAGCAAATGGAAATTTTTATTAAAAGGAATAAAAACAAAAGGCTTTTAATTTTAGACATTCCATTGTTTTTGGAAAATAAATTAAATAAGAAGAATGATCTTATTATTTTTATCCAATCTCCATCTAAAAAAATTAATAAAAGATTATTAAAAAGAGTTAATTATAATAAAAGATTAATTGATAAATTTAGAGAAGTTCAATGGTCATCTCAAAAAAAGAAAAAAAAATCACATTTTGTGATAAAAAATTATTTTGAGAGAAAAAAAGCAATAAATAGTGTTAATATTATTTTAAAGAAAGTTTTATGAAAGAAATAGTTTTAGATACCGAAACTACTGGATTTTCAATTTCTGAGGGACACAGGATAGTTGAAATTGGATGTATTGAACTTGAAAATCTAATACCTACAGAAAATAAATTTCACTGTTATTTAAACCCCGAAAGAAAAGTTTCAGATAAAGCTTTTGCAGTTCATGGTTATTCAGATGAATTTCTAGCCAAACAAAAAAAATTTGCTGACGTAGAAGAAGAATTTATTGAATTTATTAATAATAAAAGACTTATAATACATAATGCTGAATTTGATCTTGGGCATTTAAATAATGAGCTTTCACTGATAGGAAAAAGAAAGATTGATAATCAGATTGTCGATACCTTACTTCTAGCAAGAAATAAATATCCAGGTTCAACAGCTAGCTTGGATGCTCTTTGTAAAAGGTATAGAATAGACAATTCTAAAAGAATTAAGCACACAGCACTTATAGACTGTGATCTTCTCTTTAAGGTTTATATAAATTTGATAGACCAAAAAGAACCAATGTTGAACTTTTTAGATCAAGATCAAAAAATAGATGACTCTAAAAATGATATATTATCCTATAATAAAGAAGTTATCATCCCAACAAGCAGTGAGATTGAAAAACATAAAGAATATCTTAAGAAAAGCCTAAAAAAAAATTATTTTAATTAAACCTATCGTTGTACAATTTATTAAAATCAATTTTCTTGTCTAATTTTAAATTAGGATGACCCGAGTCATGCATTAAATTTAAAAAAGCTTTTTCTAGATTTGGATAAATAGCTGATGGAACATCACACAAAATTATTTTTTGTAATTCATTTTTATCATTTCTGACATCGTCATTCAAACTTACAACAGTTGAATAAACAATTTCATAATAAGATTTTTTTTCATTAGGTTCTTTATCTTCAAATTTCAATGTAGTATTTACTTCTATCATTTTATTTTTTAAGGCTTTAGAGTTAATATCTATATTTAATTGATATTTATTAATATTTTCTTGAACAAAAATAAATGTTTCAACATTTGGAGTTTCACTAGATAAATCTTTAATATAAGAGGTAAGTATTTTAAATTTTTCTGTCATCGTCCTCATCTATATCTTCAAATTCGCCTTCAATAAAATCTTTTTTTTTTACTCTGCTATTTTTAAATTTTTTTGAAATTTTACCTAAAATTAATTTTCTAGTAAAAGGAATTATTAGTAAAAAACCAATGACATCTGAAGCAAAGCCGGGGATAATTAAAAGAAGTGCTGCAAATGCAATCGCAGCTCCAGAGATTATTTCATAAGCAGGAATTTCATTTTTTATTAATTGTGATAAACCAGATTTTATTGTGTTTAATCCTTCATATTTAGCATAATAAACTCCTATGAAAGCAGTTACAAATATGAGTAAAATTGTGTTTAAAGCACCTATTTGGGATCCAACTGTAATAAATAAGTAAATTTCAATGACGGGTATTAAAATTATCAATATAAGAGCTGAGTTCATTTGTCTTTAATGTAATTGCTGGTTGAAATTATTCAACATAGTAATTACTATTATAATATGAATTATAGTTTTGAATACATAGATATTATTCTACTTGCGATGATAGCGGGCTTTATAATTTTAAGATTAAGAGGAATTTTAGGTAAAAGAACTGGTTTTGAAGGTAAAGCCTCTCCTCAATTTGAAAAAATTCTTAAAGATGTGAATCTAAATAACAAACAAAAACCTAAAGAAGTTTTTGATGAAGCTGCTCAGAAAGAGTTTTTGAAAGGTGCTAAGATAGCTTATGAAACAATCATTACTGATTTTAGTGATAACGACAATAAGATCACAACTAGTAGACCCTTGTTAAGTAAAGAAATTTATAATCAATTTAATGAGGCGTTAAAAGAAAGAAATGATAGGGGTCATCATGCAGAAATTACATTTATAGGAATTAACAATGCAAGTATTAAAGAAAAAAATAAAATTGATAAAGTTCTTAATGTAACAGTAGACTTTGTGGCAGAAGTAATAACTTGCATCAAAGACAAAAATAAAAAAATTATCTCAGGAGATCCTGAAAAAATAAAAAAAATTTACGATACATGGGTTTTTTCGAGAGATACCACCTCCTCAAATCCTAACTGGTTATTAGTTAATTCTTTAACTTAATTGATTAAAAATATTTCAAATAAAGATAAAAAGGATTGGGAAGAATTTATTTCTAACAAAGAGAAGCTAGTTGATAAAGATATTAACTATACTAAAAAGAATGTTATCAAAACAAAGACTATCGATTTACATGGGTATACCCTTGATAATGCAAATAAGACTATAGAAAAATTTATTAAAAACTCCTTTTTAGAATGTGTAAATAAAATAATTGTAGTTACAGGAAAAGGATTACATTCTACAAATGAAAAAG
>MDTB01044326.1_pt1 | contig 13665 bp, 9 predicted proteins | sample 811161 | NCBI WGS metagenome assembly MDTB01 (sample SAMN05326650, study PRJNA326480) | marine metagenome | isolation source: seawater | place: Mediterranean Sea | collected 2009
AATTCTCATCGTAAGGTTTTACCTTTTGTTTTCTTACCGTGATTAATTCTTCCTGTAGATAACTCTTTCCTCCTGTTTCCTCATCATTTCTAATAATTGCTGATTGTATAATTAAGTCTTCACTTTCTGATACTGTAGTTAGATTTTTTTTTGATAAACGATGAGTAGTAAAATCTCTGGTGATAATATCATCAAGTGACCCATCAGTGAAAAAAAGCTTTCCAAGATTTTTAAGTTGTTCGTTTGCAGATTTTGCTAATGCCTCTGTCTGCCAACCGTCCTTGGCTGGATTATCAATGTCATTCCATTTGTTTATTGAATATTTAGAAATACCAAAGGATTGAGTTTCACTTTTAGATGAAGTGTTTTCGATTACAGGTTCGTCGGCAACCGTTAAATTTTTTTCTATATTGCCTTTTTTTTGGCAGCTTGAAATCACTAAAAATATAAATGTGGGTGCGAGAATTCGTGCTGCCCAGATTGCAAAAGAAACGGTTCTTTGTTTATTTGTAATCAACTTTGAGTGAGTGTCTTACAAATATTTTAGGCTTTTTTTAAGAATATGAAACGGAAAACTCTTAACTCTTTTATTAATTCATTATATCCTAATAACAAATGAGGTTGGCCGCTACAAATAATCCTATTTTATTAGCTAATATGCTAATTTTTATAGCTTGTGCCGTTTATGGTGAACAACCAATAAAGCAAGATAAGGAGGTTGAATTTTGGTCTTACTCCAAGCCTGCAAAGATAAAAGTACCCGGAAAATTTAATTGGGGCTATAACGAGATTGATTCCTTTATATTTGAAAAAATCAAGGATGCTGGACTTTCTCCAGAGGAAGAAGCCTCTAAAGAGGAATGGCTTCGAAGGGTGAGTTTTGATGTTACGGGTCTCCCGCCCAGCATCGAAGATATCGATAACTTTTTAAATGACGAATCAAAGTTTGCATATCGAAGAGTGATAAAAAAGCTACTCTCCTCTAAATCATATGGAGAGCGTATGGCTGTCTGGTGGTTAGACGGCGCAAGGTATGGTGACAGTCATGGATACGATAATGATTTAGAAAACAGTCAATGGCCATGGAGAAACTGGGTCATTGAATCTTTTAATGATAATAAACCCTTTCATGAATTTACTATCGAACAGTTAGCAGGCGATTTACTTCCAAACCCTTCCAATGCTCAAATCATAGCAACTGGCTTCAATAGAAATCACAGAATCCAAACCGAAGGAGGGGCAATTGAAGAGGAGTGGAGGACTGAATATGTTATTGATAGGGTTGAGACAATGGGAACAGTTTGGATGGGGCTAACTTTGAGTTGTGCTCGTTGTCATGATCATAAATATGATCCTATAACGCAGAAAGAATTTTATCAGCTCTTTGCCTATTTTAATAATATAGACGAAAAAGGTTTCATTAATAATTTGAGAGGAAGTGCCGAGCCTCGAATAAGATATAAGCCAGAAGAATATGATAATAAAATTTCTAAGATAAAATCAGAATACAAAGATAAATCTGCCCAGGATCGAGAAATAACTAAGATAGAAACCTTCTATCCTTATGTCATGATAATGAGGAATATGTCTGAGAGGAGAAAGGCGTATATCCTGGAGCGTGGGCAATATGATTCTAAAGGTGAGGAAGTTTTTCCAGGCTTACCATCTTCGTTGATAGTTGATAATAAAAAGTCATACCCAGACCGTTTGAGTTTAGCAAAGTGGCTTGTAAATGGAGAACATCCACTCACATCACGTGTCATAGTTAATCGCATTTGGGCGATCTTTTTTGGCAATGGAATTGTTTTAAGTACAGAAAATTTAGGAGTGCGGTCTGAACCACCTTCACACCCTGAGTTGCTTGATTGGCTATCAAATGATTTTGTTAATAATGGGTGGAATATTAAAAGGTTAGTGGAGCAAATTCTGACAAGCGCTACATACCGACAGAAGCACTTAGTAAATTCAAAAAAATTAAGAGTTGATCCAAATAATCTATTGATTAGTAGGGGCCCAAGACAACGACTCGAATCAGAGATGGTTCGAGATCAGGCCTTATCTGTTTCGGGCCTTCTTATAGATAAAGTTGGCGGGCCGAGTTATTGGGTTTATCAGCCTAAGGGCCTATGGAGAGAGATCGAGAAAAGAGGAACATTTGTGCAAGATCATGGAGATAAACTTTACCGTAGGAGTTTATACTCAAGGATTCGAAGAACTGTTCCTAATCCAGGCATGGCTATTTTCGATATGCCCAGCCGAGAAGTTTGCAGTGTTCGAAGATCAAGTTCGAATACCCCACTCCAAGCGTTATCTTTATTAAACAGTGTTACGTATGTGGAGACTGCCAAAAAGCTCGGAGAAAAGATGATAACAGTTAAAGAGAAACCTAAAGAACAAATTCAATGGGGTTTTAGGAGTTTGACGTCAAGGAAGCCGAAGGATTTTGAAATTAATCTATTGCTTAAAGGTTATGAGAGAAGATTAAAATATTATAAGGATAATCGAGACGAGGCTTTAGCCTTATTGGAAGTCGGAGAATCAAAGGTTATCCCTTCAATAGACCCCGTTGAATTAGCATCGATGACGACTGTAGCTAACGTGCTATTGAACTTAGATGAGGTGATAAACAAATGAGTAGAGAACTTGAATCTTTGGACCGTCTTAACCGTAGAACATTTTTATCCGGTTCTGCCCATGGCATAGGTTTAACGGCTTTGGGTAGTATGTTTTCGCAAGATGCTAAAGGGGGTTCTTTTTTAAACCATGTGGCCAAAGCGAAACGTGTTATTTACCTTTTTCAGTCTGGAGGTCCCTCGCAGATTGATTTGTTTGATCCCAAAAATGCACTTGAGAAGCATAGAGGTAAAGACTTGCCGGATTCTGTAAGAATGGGTCAAAGGATCACAACGATGACATCGACTCAAAAATCATTACCTGTTCATCCTAGTAACTATGCCTTTAATAGATGCGGACAGAGTGGAACCTCCTTTAGTGAATTAATTCCCAATATAGGGGGTATGTCTGACGATATATGCTTGATTCGTTCACTAAACACAGAGGCTATTAATCATGACCCAGCGATAACTTTTTTTCAGACGGGTTCACAGTTAGCGGGTCGGCCAAGTATAGGTTCATGGTTTTCCTATGGCTTAGGCTCTGTAAATAAAAATTTACCTAGTTATATTGTTTTAACTTCTAGGGGTAGTTCATCAGATGCACAGCCTCTTTACAGTCGTTTATGGGCATCAGGATTTCTTCCAACAGAACATTCTGGCGTCAAGCTTAGAAGCACTGGAGATCCGGTTTATTTTTTATCTAATCCGCCCGGAATCAATAATCAGATGAGGCGTGATATTTTAGATGATTTAAATAAACTCAATGACCAAAGGTCCATTGTTATTGGTGATCCAGAAATAGACTCCAGAATTTCTCAATATGAGATGGCGTTTAGGATGCAAACTAGTGTTCCTGAGCTAGTAAAAGTTTCAGAAGAGCCTGAAAGTATTCTTAAACTGTATGGTCCTGATGTGCAGAGACCTGGTTCTTATGCTGCAAATTGCCTTTTAGCCAGGCGTCTTGCTGAACGAGGGGTTAACTTTGTTCAGTTGTTTCATATGGGGTGGGATCATCATTTCAAACTTTCACAAGATCTTCCAAGGCAATGTAAAGATACTGATAAGCCAACGGCAGGTTTGATAGCGGATTTAAAACAGCGTGGTCTTTTGGAAGATACGTTAATAGTTTGGGGTGGTGAATTTGGTCGTACTGTTTACGCGCAATCACCAGAAAAAAATGGAGGAAGAGATCATCACCCTAAATGTTTTAGTATGATGATGGCTGGAGGTGGAGTTAAAGGGGGGCATGTTCATGGAGCTACTGATGACTTTTGTTATAATGTTACAAAAGATCCAGTTCATGTGCATGATTTAAATGCAACTATTATGCACCTCATGGGTGTAGACCATGAAGAATTTACTTTTGATTTTCAAGGCCGAGACTACCGCTTGACGGATGTACATGGAAGGGTAGTCGAGCAAATAATTTCTTAGTTATTTGGAGGTTTCTTTACTCCCTATGCAATAAAGAACCTCCTGCCTTTTATCATCAATTAATTCCGCTGCTCTGATGAATATCTTACTATCACAAATAACAGGCGTTGCGTAAACTTGATCGCCAATTTTATTTTTTGCTAAGATTTTAAATTCTTTGGGATTTGCAGAGAAGACAGAAAAGTTTCCAAATTCATCAACGGCGTAAATTCTATCTTTGACCAAAACAGGTGAAGCGCTGGTTGCGCGATTTAATCGCTCTCTCCACATATTTTTACCGGTTTTAGAATCCCAGCACATTGCGTTTCCATTATCCATAATAGCAAAAAGAAACCCATCTTTAACAATCATAGAGGTAACATAAACCCGGCTTATGTTTTCCCATACGACTTCTCCTGAGCCGTCAGCCTTAATGGCTGCAACATGGTTTTTTGGATACCCTCCACTAGTGAACACATGTTCGCCATCAGTGACAATAGAGCTAACACATTCTGTAGTTGACCCAGAGGTTTCCCATAATTTTTCCCCGGTTAATGGGTTCAGACTCGTTACGAGATCACATCCTTGAAAAACAAGTTCATCTTTACCGTTAATATTAAATATTATTGGTGACGCGTAATTTGGTTTTTTTGGGCGATTTACTTTCCAAATTATTTTACCATCAGATTTATTGAGCCCACAAATTGCTCCACCCCCCTTATTATCAGCGGACACAATCAAGAGAGATTTATAAATGGCTGGGGATGTTGAAAATCCTTGATGTAATATGTAGTCACTGATTTTTTGTTGCCAAACTTTATTACCTATAAAGTCGAAGGCTGTAGTAAATACTGTGCCATTATGTAAAAAATTTATATAAACAAAATTACCATCAGTTGCTGGGGTGCATGATGCTTGGCTAGCTTTTTTATTAGATTTCTCTGGAAAGCCTCCTTTGTGCACCTCTCTAGTCCATAGGGTTTTACCGGTATCTCTACTCAGGCATAAAAGTGTTTGTGTTTTAGCGGTTTCGTCTGCGGTCACTAAAAAGATTTTATTCCCATAAATAGTAGGCGACCCATGTCCTCTTCCTGGAATTTTTGAAGCCCATATAATATTATCTTTAGTATTGAATTTAATTGGTGGGTTCTGCTCGCTACTGGCAATTCCATCATGATTAAGGCCTCTCCACTGAGGCCAGTCGTTATCCTGACTAATAGCTAGGTTACTAAGTAAACTATATACTAAGAAAATTATGAGAAATTGAGCTTTAAGTTTCATCTTGTAATAATAATACAAATTATTTTATCGAGACTTCAACTTGTAACTTTTAAATCTTCAACGCCAATTTTACATTATTGAACAAAGTTAGAGAGATTACAGAAACAGGCATAATAGGTTTTACGTCTTTCTGGCTCCTTTTTTGCAATTGATATTTTGCAAATAAAAATAAGAAAACTAAGTGTGAGTCGATGTTTAATTGTCACATGGCAAATTAAACATCGTAATTAATTTTCTGATGCTTCAATTATTTCTGTTTCCCCCTCTTCAATGTTTGAGAATAGAGACTTCATACAGGTTGCTTTAGTTGGGCTAATGAAGGTAGAGCAATACATGGCTCCTACGAGATCATTTGATTCATTCGTAAAAATGTATGTACCAGACTCTCTTTCTTTCGGTGTTAAAAATAGTACCTCAAAAGCCATTATGGGAACCTCATCCAGAGTGCCGGTTTCCGAGGGTTCAGTAACTTGCACAAGGTGCCAAGGTTCGCCATGCTTGGGTAGTCCAATTCCCCGAGCCAATAACATCTTTCCTAGATATTTAGTTAGAATATCCCTCGAGGGAAGGTCTGGAAGGTTTAGTTCATCGTTCATCCTTGAATGGCTGCTTATTTAAAAAAGATTATATAACAACCCAATTTTAAAGTGAGCAACAAAAAAACCCTCTCCGAATTGAAGAGGGTTTTCCTAATAAACTATTTATTTTTTAGACTAACTTACAGCAACCGCATCTGGTCCTTTTTCACCTGTTCTAATTCTTACGGCTTCCTCAATTGGTGAAACGAATACTTTACCGTCTCCAATTTTGCTAGTATTAGCTGTCGAAACGATCTTGTCGATTACGTCGTCGACTTGTTCATCATCGACAACAATTTCTAATTTCACTTTTGGTAAAAAATCCACAGTGTATTCACTTCCTCGGTAAATCTCTGTATGGCCCTTTTGACGACCGAATCCTTTTACTTCGGTGACGGTCATTCCTTGGATTCCTATCTCAGATAAGGCTTCTTTGATATCTTCTAGCTTGAATGGCTTTACGATAGCTTCAACTTTTTTCATAATTCTTAATTTCTTTGAGTGCTAATTTGATTTCCAACCCTTAGTTCATTAGGAATCATTTTAGCATATTTTGTTTAGTAGGTATATTAATATTAAGCTATTCCCGTGCCAACCCTATTTCTTAATATGGTTAATTAAGATAGTTAATTGTATTGAGGTAATTTGTGTAAATTAGGGCTTTTTTAATTTATTTAAGCCTTTGTTATTCTATGACTTAAAAGCCTTTCAATTAGTTGTTATTTAACTTTAGTTTTATGGCTTAAAGAAGATACAATTGTCTCTATGCTAACAAATCATATTTATTTAATCTTCCTATCATTTGCTTGTCTAATGATAATGAGTTGCGACAAGGGTGAGGTTAATAATGCTTTGGAATTAGAGAAAAAAGCGGACCAAAGAGGGATTAAGGCTGACGATAATGATGGTCCATGGGAGAAAAATGGCCAAGGGGTGTTGTTAGTTTCTAGATGGATTCCTAGTAAGTCTTACTTATTTAGACAGATCACTGATACAGAGATGGACTTGCCATTAGCAGGAGCAGGAGGTTCTTCAACTGAAATGTCTATGGATGTAAGAGTGGATGTAAAAAAAGTTGATGGAAGCTCTAATAAAAATATAAAGATTGGATTTGATAAGGTCAAAATGTCAATGCAAATGGCGGGTCAAAATATGGTTTATGATTCAGAAAATCCTGACAACCAAAACCCATTATTGAAGACTGCTTTATCAAGTCTTAACGATCAAACCTATGATGCCACATTTGATGAAAATAATGAAATTTTATCTCTTGAAGGAGAAGATGATGGAGCAGGAAATGGTATTGGAATGGGAGCTATGGGAAAAGCAGAAATTGAAAATATGATTCAACAGCTTAAGGATTTTGGTTTTCCAGAGACCGTTGTTCAACCTAACGCGAGTTGGCAAAGTAAACAGGATTTCAAAATGCAGCAGATTGGTGAAATGAAAATGACAATAGACTATATTTATAAAGGGCCAGTTGAATCCTCAGGCAAGAAACTGGCAGCGATCGATTTTGAAGGAAAGGCAGAGACAAATGGGGAAGGTTTAGTTTCTTTTAAAGATTCCAAGATGAATGGCACTCTATTATTTGATCCTCAACTCGGTATGCTTATCGAAAGCGAGACGAAAATGAAGATGACCATGTCAATTGGTGGGGCTTCAGGTGCAGAAATGGATACCACAACGACCTCCAAATATAACCTTATTTCGGTAGAATAGTCCTCAAAAACGCTTTTGATAGCTTTCGTGATTTTTCCCTTCGATGCACATTTTTTTAAGTTACCTGTAATCGGACTTGAATGAGTGCGTCCTGTTTCTTTATAACTAATCATTCATTAGTTCGTCTTTTTTATTAAATGTCTGATTCCTTTGTACACTTACATCTTCATACCGAGTATTCATTACTCGATGGGGCTGTAAAAATTGCAGATCTCATGGCGAAAGTGAACCGCTGCAAAATGCCGGCGGTGGCAATGACTGATCATGGTAACCTTTACGGTGCGATAGACTTTTATAAGCAAGCTTCCAAGTCAGGAGTCAAACCGATTATTGGTTCTGAAGTTTATCTTGCTCCTGGTTCGATGCTCGAAAAGAAAAAGGTTCCAGGTCTTCCGAATGCCCATCATCTAACACTCTTGGCTAAGAATGCTATAGGGTATGAAAATCTTGTTCGCTTGGTTTCTCATGCTCACCTTGATGGACAGTACTATAAGCCAAGAATAGATAAGGAAGCTTTAGATAAATTTTCAGAGGGAATTATATGTTTGAGTGGTTGTATTAATGGAGAGATAAACTATTGGATTCAACAGGACCAGCTTGATATAGCCAGGGAAAAGTTGCGTGAATTTGTAGATATATATGGGAAGGATGATTTTTATCTTGAGATGCATGATCATGGAATGGATCAACAGCGCCAATGTAATCGGCAGCTATTGGAATTCTGTGGAGAATTTTCCTTAAAGCCTGTAGCCGCCAATGATGTCCATTTTTTAAACCGTAAAGACCATGAAGCTCATGACGTTTTAATATGCATTGGAACAGGAAAGATGGTCCTTGATGAGAATAGAATGCGTTATTCTCCGGAAGTTCATTTCAAGACAGCAAGGGAGATGAGGCAGCTCTTTAAGGAGGTGCCAGTCGCTTGTGATAATACTTTGGAGATAGCGGAGAAGATCGACTTTAATATGGTCTTAGATTCCACTAGCTCGGAGAGATATCCCGAATATGAAATCAATACAGGTTCTTCAAGAAAGGATTATTTTCGTGATTTATGTGAGCAGGGTCTTGCTGAAAGGTATGGAAAAGAGAAGGCAGAGAATGATGAAGAGCTTAGACACAGACTGGACTATGAGATTGGTATCATGGAGAGAATGGGATTTGTTTCCTACTTTTTAATTACATGGGATTTTATTAAATGGGCCAAAGATAATAAAATTCCAGTGGGGCCTGGCAGGGGTTCTGCCGCAGGATCTCTAGTGGCTTACGTACTTGGTATTACGGACCTTGACCCCTTGCGCTATGGTTTAATTTTCGAGAGGTTTCTTAATCCTGAACGTGTTAGTCCTCCTGATGTGGACGTTGATTTTTGTCAAACTAGGAGACCTGAGGTCATTGAATATGTTCGTCAAAAATATGGAGAGAAGTGCGTTTCTCATATTATAACTTTTGGAACCTTAGGTGCTAAGAGTGTCGTTCGGGATGTTGGTAGAGTCATGGGTTTAAGTTATGGAGAAGCAGATAGAATAGCCAAAATGATTCCTAACGAGTTAGGAATTAATTTGGCATCTGCTAGAAAGAAAAACCCTGAGCTGAAAGAGGCTATTGCAAATGAGCCTGCTACTGAACAGCTATGGGAATATTCTACTTTTCTTGAGGGACTAACTCGTGGAGTTGGAATACATGCTGCAGGTATAGTTATAGGAGATTGTGAGCTTGATGTTCATGTTCCATTGACTAGGGGAAACGAAAATGAGGTAGTTACTCAGTACGCAATGAAGCCTCTTACGGACTTAGGAATGCTTAAGATGGACTTCCTTGGCTTGAAGACTCTTACGGTTATCCAAGATGCAGTCGACTTGATAAATGGTAACGAGTCTGGATTTAATATCTCTAAAATTCCTATTGATGATGCTAAAACATTTGAACTATTAAATGCAGGTGAAACTTGTGGTGTTTTCCAGCTTGAATCAGGAGGAATGGTGGCACTTTGTAAGCAGTTTGGAGTTAATAGGATTGAGGATATTATTGCCTTAATTGCTTTATATCGCCCCGGTCCGATGGAACTTATACCAGATTTTATCGACCGTAAAAAAGGTAAGAAAAAGGTCCAGTATTTGCACCCTCTACTTGAGGAAGTTTCAAGAGAAACGCATGGAATTTTAATTTACCAAGAACAGGTTCAAAAGGCTGCGAACGTGCTTGCAGGTTATAGTTTAGGTGATGCTGATTTGTTACGGCGAGCCATGGGAAAAAAAGACCCAGAGGAAATGGCTAAGCAAAGAACGATTTTTGTAGAGGGGTGTAAAAAATTCAATGAGATACCAGACAAACAGGCGAATGGAATTTTTGATTTACTCGAAAAATTTGCTGGATATGGATTTAATAAATCACACTCTGCAGCTTACGGCCTGATAAGTTATCAGACTGCTTATTTAAAGGCTAATTATCCCGTTGAGTTCATGGCAGCTCTGCTGTCCAATGAGATCAATAATACCGATAAAATTTCAGTTTTTGTCGAGGAATGCAAATCCATGGGTATAAGGGTTTTGCCACCTGATGTGAATAAGAGTTTCCTGAAATTTTCTCCTGAAGATTCTCCCGGAGAAGATGCAACCTCAATAAGATATGGCCTTGCAGCAATTAAGAATGTGGGGGCTGCGGCAATGGATCTAGCTATCAATGAGAGGGTAGAAGGGGGGGCTTATGATTGTGTTGATGATTTTGCAAGACGACAGCAATCGAGATCTGTTAATAAAAAGATTTTAGAATCTTTAACTAGGGCTGGTGCTTTCGATTTTTCCGGTGAAGAGCGTGCTCGTATTTTCGCTAGAGTAGATTCAATTATTTCTGCTGCTTCACTTGCACATAAAGACCGAGTCTCAGGACAAGGTTCCTTATTTGATGAGGACACTGATTATGGTTCTACGGCTAATGGATCACTAGATAATTCTCAAGTAGATTACGAGCCCTGGAGCGAAGATGTGATTCTTGCTGCCGAGCGTGAATTACTTGGATTTTATGTTACTGGTCACCCTTTAGATTCTTATCGATCACTTTTCTCAAGTGATAAATATAAAAGGCTGTCCGAACTCCAAGACCTTAAAGAACACAAAAAATATAATTTTATGGGTAGAATTGCTGGAGTTGAGAAAATGTTTACCAAGAAGGCTGGAAAGCCATTTGCAAAATTAAACTTTGAAGAATTTACCGGACAAGCTGAAGTAATGGTATGGAGTGAGGTTTTCGTTAAGTCAACTGAAGTCCTTCAAGTTGGTGCAGTAATCGAATTATTAGCAAAGGTAGAAATTGATTCACGTTCAGAAACTAAAAGGCTCACAGCTGAAAAAATTAGGCCTATAAGTAAACCTTCTGAAAATTCTGCGCCTAAAAATATCGATAAGTCACAAAACTCTCAAGTAGGTAGTGATTCTAATTATGAGACTCTCTCCAAGCCCTCGGTGCTTAATGTTTATTTTAAGAGAGACGTTCACAAAGTTAGCGACTTGCATATGATTAGGGACATTCTGGTTGCTCATCCAGGTTCTGATTCGGTGGCTTTGCATTTTTCTTCAGGTGAGGGATCTGGTGTTTGGATTGATGCAGGTTCTCGTTATTTAGTTGAGAACAGCGAAAATTTAAGATCACAGCTTAAAGGTTGGCTGGCCGAATAGTTTTATTTTATCATTCATACTAATGGAAAGAAATGCCTTATGGTGCCAAAGTTGTCTAATTGCTCTGAAGAATTTAATGAAAATTCGATAACTCAATGAATAAGACTAAAGATGAGGAGTATTCAGATAATCGTGTCAATGTACTAGGCGTTGGAATAAGCCCAATTAATCTTGATATTGCTGAAGAGCTTATTTTTGAAGCGATTGAATCAGGTGAACAAGGGTATGTTGGTGTTACTGGAGTTCATGGTGTAAGTGAGGCCCAGAGTGATCCCAAATTTAAGGATATATTAAATAACACTTTTTTAAATACACCTGATGGTATGCCTATGGTGTGGTATGCGCGATTAAATGGATATAAGAAAGTTTCTAGAGTTTATGGGCCTGATTTAATGCTGAACATTTGCTCTCGGTCAATGGAATGTGATGTTAAACATTTTTTCTATGGTGGACGAGAGGGGGTTGCTGAAAAATTGAAGAGTAATTTAAAGGAAAAGTTTCCTGGAATTCAGGTTGTAGGAACTTACACGCCTCCGTTTAGACCTTTAACTAATGATGAAGAAATCGAGGTAAGGAATAAAATAAATGATTCAGGAGCTCATTGTATTTGGGTGGGACTGAGTACTCCTAAACAAGAAAAGTTTATGAGCGGGTTTTTAAATAAGTATGGAAAAAATGATTCAGGTGATTCTAGTCTTGAGGGTTCAAAAATATTCTTCGGTGTTGGCGCAGCTTTTGATTTTCATGCTGGTTTAATTCCGCAAGCACCGTCATGGATGCAGTCTTGCGGATTAGAGTGGTTTTATAGACTTTGTAAAGAGCCAAGAAGGTTGTGGAAGAGATATCTTAAGAATAACCCACTCTTTTTATTCAGGGCCTTCATGCAGATTCTTGGCTTAAGGAAATACTCGATCTAGCATTACTCCAGTAGTTCCAGTATACTCGGAAAGTTATAATTGAGTGCTTTGGAGCAAATCCTTTGCTGATAACGTGAATTATAATAGATTAAGAAATTATGTACGCACTAACAAAGTTTTGGTGGATAAGCCTAATACTTTTAATGTTTGCCGCCAACGGCATTACTGCCGAATCAGAATTAGAGAGACTAAAGAATAGTTTTTCCAATAAAATAGATTCAGTTCTAGCCCCCCTATTAAATAAGCATAAAAATTCATTAGAGAATTTGGAGAAAAATCTTGCTAACGTTTCAGAGGTTGAAAATGCCTTATTAGTTAGGGAGGAGAGATTACGTATTTCAAAAACACGAGGATCTAAGCTGATAGGTAAAGTTCCAAGCTCTCCTCTGAAGCTCAGAGATCAATGCCAAAGATTTAATCGTGAAGCATTATCAGCCATTAGAGTTTGGGAAAAAAAATATGAACAAACATTGGGCTCTCTTGAGTCGCGTCTCAATAAATTGAGTAGGCTGAATGATGCCCTTCTGGTAAAGAATGAAAGTATAAGATTTAAAAGAGAAGTAGCACTTAGAGATAAGGATCATAGATCTGGTGATGGATCTTTAGAGGAGGGTAGTAAAGACTATGCATTAGCATCGAATGGGGCGAAAGCTATAGCTCAGAATTCTCCTCAAAGTTTAATTGATGGTGACTTAGAGTACAGTGGCAGTGAAGGTTTTGCTTGGGGTTTTTGCCCTGCAGATTTTATCGTTTCATTTCCAGAGACTACTAGTGTGAAAGAAATTAATTTTCTTCTTCATAATGAAGATAAATCTAGGGAATACTTATATCAGTTATTTGTCCTCAGAGAAGATGACGGAGAATGGGAGATGATAGCTGATCATGCAAAAAAACCATCAAAAGGTTGGCAGAGACATAAATTCTCTCCAGTTGATTTAAAATATATTAAGGTTGTAGGTATCTTTAATTCCGCTAATAAAAACTTTCATATAGTGGAGATAGAGGCCCATTAATTAATGTCAAGAATCCAGAAAACGGCCTTCCTCTCGGGGTCCCAAGTTGTAACGACTCTATCAACTTTGGTCATTGCCGCTGTGCTCTCTAGGGTTCTAGAGTCCAAGGCCGACTACGGAACATATCAGCAGACCTTACTAGTTTATACCTTTTTAGCACCTTTACTGGCATTAGGGTTACCTGCTGCCTCTTTTTATTTTATTCCTAAAAATGAAGGTAATCAGAGAGTAATTTGTTTTAATGCCCTAATCGCAATTATTTTCATATCCCTAATTTTTAGTGTTCTATGTCTTACTTTGGGTCGCGCATACATTCCAAAGGTCTTTGGTAATCCAGACCTTGCCAATACGATTCCTTGGCTTGCCGTTTATGGGCCTGCTACTCTGATTCTTGTATATGTGACCTCTTCTTTGGTTGCTTTAGATCGTGCAAAGCTGAGCGCTATATTTTCAGT
>MDTB01049024.1_pt1 | contig 13662 bp, 15 predicted proteins | sample 811161 | NCBI WGS metagenome assembly MDTB01 (sample SAMN05326650, study PRJNA326480) | marine metagenome | isolation source: seawater | place: Mediterranean Sea | collected 2009
AACTCTATATTCAAATAATTTTTGACCAAAAATATTTTTTCCTACAAAAAATTGAAAAAAACTATCAAAAAAAAGTGTAATTAACGTTAAAAAAAATATCGATAAAATCAATTTTTTATTAAATTTAATGTGATAATATTTTTCGAAAAAAAAATAAACAGCTATTGAAAAAAGAAAATATCTAAAATGAAATATTGATGAATACTTTAAATTACTTGGTATCTGTATAAAAGCATTTAGACCAATATAAACAGAGAATAATAAAAAAAATATTAAAATTTTTTTATTAAAAAATTCTTTCTTATGATCACTCCAAAATAAAAAAATCAAAAAAATAAATAAAAAAAACTCAACGACAGCAATTCCAATTATATAAGTTAAGGGAAAAATAAATAAAAGAGAGAAAAACTTATTTTTTATAAGATCGTTTTTCATTTCACAATTTGCTTTAAATCTTTTTGAAATTTTTCTTTTGTTGGTATCTTATTTCTTTTTATATCTGACTGAATTTTTTTGTAATTGTTTAATATAAAAATAATAGTTTTTTTTAGATCTTTAGTATTTCGTTTAGATACAAAAATACCCTTCATATTTGATTTAACATGTTTAATTTCACTGAAAACAATAACAGGCCTCAATCGTGATAAACTCTCTAAAATAACTTTTGGAAATCCCTCAGTATAAGAAGGTAAAATGAAAATATTATTTTGATCGTAAAAATTTATTAATTTTTTTATATTTGATGTCTGGTTAAAAACCTTAATTTTACCATCTTTGAAAGTTACTCCTTGGTTACCTCCCACAATATTTAAGTCAAAACTGATATCTAATTCTTTAACTAGTTGCATAAGGGAGAATATGCCTTTTTCTTTTTTAATTCTACCTAAGTAAAGTAATCTCGGTTTAGATAGATCTGCCTCTACTAAATTTTTTCTCCATATATTGCTTATTTCTGAAGGATAAATTTTTAAATATTTATATCCGCTGATATGACTTAATTTATTTGTAACGACAATTGGTTTAAGTTTTTTTAAAATATTTTTAAAAAAAAATTCATATAATTTTTTTCCTAAAAAACCATATTTTATATAATATTCTTTAAAACCATCACTTCTTAATATTACGAATCCTTTAATATTCTTATTAAAAAAATTTATAATAAAAAATATTAGAAAGCTAAATGGGGTTATTGAAATCATAAAAATATTTTTATTTTTAAAATTCAAATATCTTATTGAAAAGATATTTACCTGAGATTTATTTTGAATTTTAGTTTTATAAATTCCTTTTAATAAATTTTTTCTAGATATAAAATATAAAAAATTTTTTTTAGATAAGCTTTCAATTATATTTATTGTATCATTAAAATCAGCACGAATATTATTTTTGCCTAGATATAATCTATCATTTGATATAATTACTAATTTCTTCATTTTCTTAAATAGTTAATTAATGATAGTGGTAGAAAAAAAGCTAATAAAAATTTTATCCTAATTAAAAAATTTGGAAATTTAATTATTTTTAAAAATAATTTTAGTGATTTGTTACTATATAAAAAATATATAATTTCTAATTTCTCTAATTTTAAAAGAAAATGGCTTTTATTATAGTTAAAATTGATATCATTTTTTTGATTTTGCTTATTAAACCAATCTTTATATTCCTCAAAATACATTTTATTATTTATTTTAGAAAAATTTTTTTCATGAACTCTATAATTTATTAATGGCTGATCAAATCCTTTTGCATTTGTATATTTGCTAACCCTCATCATTAAATCATAATCTCCAATAATATTATAATTTTCATTAAAGTATTTTTCTTTTTCAAGGATCTCTTTTTTTATAATTAAGCCACTTATAATTATGAAATAATCCTTGGCTAAAAATTCGTATATTCGGCCATCTGGTAAACTAAAATTTTTATACTTTATAAATTTATTGTTTTTTTCGTGATACATAAGAGTATTACTATAAAAATAATCATACTTGCTATCTTCAAAAAATTTTTCTTTACTAGATAAAAAATTATTTTCCCACCAATCATCAACATCAAGAAAAGCTATTAAAGATCCTGTAGATTTTTTTATAGCTTCATTTCTTGCTTTGTATAATGGAAATTTTGTATCACTATAAAAATATTTAATTCTTTCATCTTTAAAAGATTTTAAAATTTTTTTACTATTATCGGATGAAAAATTATCAAAAAAAATTATTTCATAATTTTGATATATTTGATTTAAAATACTAGATATACATTTGCTCAAATATTTTTCACCATTATGACAATTTACAATTACACTAATTTTTTTCATTTATTTTTGTAAAACTTAATAGTCTTCTCCATCCCTTTTTTTAAACTCGTTCTAGGGACCCAATTCAAAATTCTTTTTGCTTTTACTATACTTGGATAAAGTTTTACAAGTTCGTCTTGTCTTAATTCAATTTGACTAAAAATAGGTTTTCCACTTCCAATCAATTTTACAATCATGATAATTAAATCTCTTATTTTTGTAGGCTTACCAAATCCAATATTAATTATTTCTCCATTAGATTTCTTTGATTTTAATGTTTTAAAAATAGCTAAAATCACATCCTGAATATAGGTAAAGTCTCTTAATTGGTATCCAGGAGAACAATTAAATTTATTTTTTTTTAAAGAATTTCTAATTACAAAAGGAATTACTCTATTATCGTCTTGGTTAGGTCCATAAACCAAGTATAAACGTAATACAGTAATTGGTGTTTTTTCTTTTTTATATAATTTTTTTAAAAATAAAGTAGATGATAGTTTTGCATTTCCATAGGTAGAGAAAGTATTAGTTTTTTTTTTTATTTGGCTTTCTTTTTGAGGTGATTTTTGAATTCCATACTCAATACTTGATCCAATTTGAACAAATTTTTTTAAGTTGCGGTTTTTAAAAATATTAATTAAATTTTGGCAACCTACATAATGGCTATTGATTATTGACTTATTTTTACTGTGATCTACATACCCAGATAAGTTAACAATATAATCATAACGATAATCTAGTTTTTTTATCAATTTTAATCGATTAGATACATCACACAAAATATATTTTACTCCTTTAATTTTTCTTTTTTTTTTGGGATTTGATTTTGATATTGAATGGACAACCCATCCTTTTTTTTTTAAAAAATGAGCACAAGTGATGACCTAAAAAACCTGTCCCACCTGGAATTAAAATTTTTTCTTTATTTTGCAAGATGTTTTTTTTGTTTTATACTTTTTTCCAATGCCTCTTTATCCCTTAATGTGTCCATACATTGCCAAAAACCATTATGTTTAAAAGCATAAAGTTGTCCTAAATTTGACAATTTCTCTAATGGATCTCTTTCTAAATACGTTTGGTCATTCTTAATATATTTAAATATTTTCTTATTAAAGACCATAAATCCACCATTAATCCAACCTTGATCTAAATTAGATTTTTCTCTAAAGCAATTTACTTTATTTTTTTTTTAGTTTTATGAATCCAAATCTTGCTGGTGGGCGTACCGCAGAAATAGTAGCAATTTTCTTATGGTTTTTATGAAATCTTAATAATTTTTTTAAATCAATATTTGAGACCCCATCTCCGTAGGTTAAAAAAAATTCTTTGCTAGTATTTAATTTTTTTTTTAGTCTTTTTAATCTACCACCCGTCATTGTATTTCTTCCAGTTGGAATTATATCGATTTTCCAGTTTTTAAACTTATTTTTTTTAAAATAGTTTTCAATAATTTTACTTTTATAACCAGTCGCTATTATAAATTCATTAAATCTAAATCTTGAGAAATGACTCATTATATGTATCAAGATAGGTAGTTTGTTAATTAATATCATTGGTTTAGGAATGCTATGAGTGTATTCAGAAATCCTTGTTCCCAAACCACCTGCGAGTATTATTACTTTCATAACTTAAATTTTATTCATTAGTTCTAATTATTAACAGTTTATTTGTCATCAATTTTTGATCTAAATATTTCTATAAAATAAAAAATCTTTAGAAAATTGATTATTAAACCTTATCACTATAGAGAATCTAATATGATCTGATGTATTGATTCCACTTTTGTGAAAAATTCCGCAATATGTTGCTATAGCAGAATTTTTCTTACAATTTACAGATTTGCTTTTATATCTTTTTAAAAACTTCTCTTTTATTAAAATTTGCTCACTCTCATATTTACTTCCCTTTTTAACTTTTTTACTACATTTGAAAGATGAATGTTCTGAGCCAGGCATAATGACTAGTGTTCCATTTTTTTTATTTGTATCAATTAATGGTATCCATAATACAGCTCCATTTTTTGAATAAAGATTATATTGGTCATAAGCATTATCCTGATGCCACCCATAACTATTTCTTGTATCATTGGGAAAATCCATTCTTAATTGCATTCCTCTAACAAGCAGATCATCAACCTTAATCTTTAAAAAATTTTTTGCTACTAAATCTAATTTACTATCAAAAAGTAATCTCTGAAATTCATTAGAAACTTGTATGGAATTATACATTGCTGAAAATCTAGATTTATATTTTTTTCTAAAGATTGTCATTTTTTCAATAAATTTTTTATCCAACCAAGTTTCTTTATAATTTTCTATTTTAGGGAATAATTTTGGACAATAAAAAATGCAACTTTTTAGAACAAAATTAAATAATTTTTTTGATCTACTTTTGCTTATGCAATTATTATAAATTTTGTAACTCATAACTTTTAAAAATATTTTTAATAATTTTTTTTATCATTTCATTGAACTCAATTTTACTTAATTGTTTATTATTATTAAATTTTTTTACAACTTTTTGTTTTATTTTTTCAATTTCAATTACTATCTTAAATATTTCAGGATAGTTTTTCTTATTTATTTTTTTTGCACACTCAAGTATATGGTGTAAATTTCTATTATTATAAAGTTTTTTATTAAGTACATTAACATCTCTTAGACGATTAAGTAATTTTGATTTAACATATGGTTTCTTATTTGACTTTTTTTCAACAAAAAAAACAACAGATTGATGAAATTTTAAAAAATTATTTTTTTGATAATAATTCTTCAAGTAAGTATTCCCGTAAATTTTACAGCCGTTGTTTTCAAGATATTTTTTATATTGTTTAGGATAAAATAATTGTCTATTTGGTACATAACAATCATCCATAATACCATCAATAAAAATATCATTTTTGATATTTTTTTTTAAGTGTCTATAGAAAATATTAACATTTATATTTTTAAGTAAATATCTTTGCAAACTTCCTAAAAAAATATTGAATGAACCTGGTCTATAAAAATAAAACCACATTCGACCATTCATTTTCATAGATGAGGATAAATTTTGTATTGCTAAATTAACATTGCTTACATGTTGAATGATTCCATGTAGATAAATAAAATCAAATTTATTCTTTGGTAATTTATTTTTTGAAATATCTAATTGAGTTGAAAATATTTTTTTATTTAAATTATTTTTAAAAATAAATCTTTTAAACCTTTTAATGTTAATCGATGATATATCAAAATTATATACTTTTTTTGGATTAAAATTTAGTAAACCTAAACTTTCTCTTCCACTTCCAATATTCATTAAAGTTTTGTGCTTTAAGTCATTTTTTGAAATTCTCATTTTTTTTAAATTTTTATCAATTATTTTTGAAACGTAAGAAATATTTTTTCTACTATAAAAGTTAGAATTCATATTTTTAAACGATGCTCCAGAAGAAAACTTTCCGTAAAAATTTTTAGTCTCCATAATAAGTATTATAATTTCATTACCATTTATAATTAAAACGCTTATCATCTATTTCTTGTCTCACCATTTCTTTTTCATTGTGAGGTAAATTTAAACAATTAGCTATAATGGAATTTTCCTTATGAAGACCTTTAAAACCATTCCATATATTTGGAGGAATTGTTATTAAAGAATAATTCTCCAAAGATAAAAATAATTCTTGATATTCACCAAAAGTTTTGCTCGTTTTTCTTTCATCATATAAGACAAGTTTGACCTTTCCAAAAACACATGCGTAATTTAAAGTGGCCTCTTTGTGTAAATGCCAAGCTTTTACTTTATTTTCAAAAATTGTTGAAAAATATATCTCACCAAATTTTTCAAAAACTTCATTATCATTTCTTAGCATATGCATTACAGAACCTCTGTGATCTGCAATTATTTTTAGTGGAGTAATCTTTATTCCCTCAATATCTGTATTCATTCTTAAATAAAAGTTTAATTGTTTTCTTTATAATTCTAATAACAAAAAAAATAATTGAAAGCCATGTATATGGATAAATTAAATTTTTCAAAAAATGCTTATAAAAATCTACATAATTTCTACCCGCTTTATCTCCATTAATAACTATCTTAGCAAAAAAATTAAAAAAATTTCTTAAGGCATAATTCTTACAGTAAATATATTTCCAAAAACCCATTCCTTGTGATCTATAATAATCTATCAATTCTGGTATTCTTACAATCTCAACAAATTCATATAAACTAACCCATTCTCTCTCTCCAATTAAATTTACACTTAAGGGTTTGGAGCATATAAAACTTTTTTCATTTTTAAACACTGTAGAAATTACTTTTGCATTAAGACAAGTATTATCAAAATTTGACCAAATATTAATATCTTCTATATCTTTTTGGTTAATACATTTTAAACCATCGAGCCACTTATCACGATTGAAAATACTTAAAAAGATACCAATTAAAAATTCCCAAGACACTTTTGGATCAATAATATCCCAAAATCTAACTTCTTTATCATTTTTTACTTTGGACAATTTAGTCATATTTTCATAATTAAGATTTGATGTGTTAAAAGGGTGTGTAAAATTTTTTAAATATTTGGAATTAAGATAATAAGAATTAATAAAAAAAAAATCTACTTCTCTGTTGTCTATAAAAATCTTTTTTAAATCTTTTAATGTGTTAGGTAAAATTAAATCGTCATTACCAATCATCCATACAAATTTACCATTTGAAATTTTAACTGATTTTATCGCGTTAAGAGCAAAACCTAAATTTTCATCATTTCTATTATAAATGATTTTAAAATCTTTTTTATATTTCTTAATAAGCTCAATTGGATCTTTATCCGAAGAATTATCTGAGATACAGACTTCAAATTCAAAATTCTCTACATTTTTAGAGGAAATTAAAATTGACTCTAAGCAGTTTTCTAAACAATCAAGTCTGTTAAAGGATGGTATACAGATAGATAATATGGTCATTTAATATCTATAAGACATATCTTTAAAATCTTTATTTAAATATGACTTATAATTTTTTTTATTTATTATATGAAATTTTGGTAAGTGAAAAACTAAATTTCCTCCAGATTTAATATAATTTATCTCTTGTTTAATAACTTCTTTTCTAAATGACCATATTAAAACAAGTAAGTATTTTGGAAATATTTTTCGCATTTTTTCTTTTGATATAATTGGAATATTCGACCCTGGTGTGAAGCTGCCAAATTTTTTTTCATTAGCATCACATATAAGTTTAAGTTTCTTGCTTGTAATTTTACAAAAATTCAAAACTACATTTCCTTTTGTAGAAGCACCATAACCTAAAATATTTTTTTTATTTGCTAAAAAAGAATTTAAATCTTGTTTAACTTTTTTAATTCTATTTGAAAAATTTAAAAATGATTTTTTATTAATTTTCAATTCATCACGTTTTAAAATTTCTATAAATTTTTTATTAACAGATCTTCTAGAAGATTTGTGACTACAAATAATTTCTATACTCCCACCATTAATTTCATTCAGCTTTACATCCAATAATTTTAATCCATTTTTATTTATAATTTTTTCAAATACACTCAATGAGTAGTAAGTGACATGTTCATGACAAATTTGGTCAAAAGTTAGATTTTTTAACATCAGTGGAAGATAAGATAGTTCACAAACCCAAACACCATTTGGTTTTAAGATATTTTTAATGTCTAAGCAAAATTGATTTGGGTCTTCGACATCATAGAAAATTGCAAAACTAGTGATAAGATCAAATTGAGTATTTTTTGGTTTTATTTTTTTGCGTGAGAAAAAATTATTTATAAGATTAATTTTATGATAATTATCTGCAAATTTTTTTCCAGAGGGATCTACTCCATACCGTATATTTTTATCTCCAATTAAATTCAAAAAAGTTCCATCATTACTTCCAATATCAACTATAGAATTTCCTGTTTTAAGATATCCTTCCTTTTTAAATCTAGAAACTTTTTCTTTAAGATGACTTACCATTAATTTACTTTTTGAAGTTTCATATCCGTAGTGTTGGCCGTACATTTTTTTAACATTAAATTTATTCTTAATTTGAACTAAACCACAAACTTTACATTGAAATAAATCTAATGAATATTTTGGTAATTTTTTGTGTATTTTTTCATAAAAAAAACCACTTAAAGGTTGATCACCTATCTCTACTCTTTTAATAAGTTTTTTACTTTTGCAGTTTTTGCAGCTCATACAATTAATTTTTTTACTTAGATTTAACAATTCTAATAAGTAAATTTTTATTATTTAAAATTTTCATCTAATAAAATAATAGTTATACATTTTTGAAAATTTATGATCCAAGTAATATTTATTTGAGTCATTCCTTTTTTTTTCCTTAAATTTAAACATACACTCATTCATTATTTTCATCACTGAATTGAGCTGTTCATTATAGTTTTCATTAATTTCAATTTGAATTTCTGATACTTGGATATTTTTAAGTAATTTAATCCCTCCTTTTAATATCATGTGTTCTATCCCATCTACGTCTATTTTAATATATTTAGGTATGTTAAGAATTTTATCGTCTATTAATTGATCAATATTAGTTGAGAGAACTTGATATGAATTTTTTGGATCAAGTTTTTTTCCTTCAAAATCAATATTTTTATCTAGAGTATTATGGCTTTCACCCTCATTGAACTTTCTTTCACTAAATTCTAAAAATTGATTTTTATTTTGCCCTAACGGTAATTGAAAAATTTTAATTTTTTTTTCCAACTTATTTATAGAAATATTTCTTGAAAGTATTCTTAAGTTACTAGTTGAAGGCTCAAAGCTGATTACTTCAATATTTTCAATAGTTGCTGCAGCATAAACTGAATATAAACCAATATTTGAACCTATATCCCAAAAAATTACTTTTTCTTTTTTACTGAAGTTATCTATCCATTCAAGTGTTTCTGGTTCTTTTGAATAAAAATCTCTTATTAATAAATTAACTAAAAAATTTGGTGAAAAAAATATCAAATCCCTATTTGATTTTAACTTTACTTTCTCATAAGCGTCTTGCTCGATAAAATATTTAATCCATACCAATATATTCCTATTTAAAAACTTTTTGAATATAAAATTAATTAATTTCAAAAAGGAATAAACTATAAATGAGATGTACTTTATCATTATATTTTATAGAATTTTAAAAAACCTTCACTTAAATTCATTTTTTCAAAATTCCTCTTAAATAACAGTTGTCACCACTGTTACTGGTAAAAAGACCTAACTTATGCATCTCATCCAAATTTTTTGAGTTTAAAATGATTTGCCTAAATTTTATAATTTTTTGAGGAATAAATTTTTTTATAAATTGTTTAAAACTATCGAAAGTTATTCCTGATTGAATTCTATAATATCTATCCTGAGAGTCTTTTTGAAATTTATGGTCTTCTCTGAAAGAGTAAGAAGTTTTATCTATTCTGTTAATATTAAAATTAAATTTTTTACAAATCATTTCTATACTTTTTTTAGTATAAAATAATAAATGTGGTCCATCATAGGGTCTACCTAAGAAATAATCGTCAGGACAATTGGGGACTTCAAAAAAAATCATTCCCCCTGGGTTTAGAATCTCATAGAATTGATTAAAAACGTCTAAATTTGTCAAATGCTCTAATGAGTGTAAAGTTATTATTAAATCAAATTTTTCATCTATATTTTTGATTTGATCATTTTTATACCCTCTTTTTTCTAATATTTGGGCACACTGCTTATCATTCTCCGTACAAAATAAATTCACATTAGGAAATTTCTTTTTAATTGCGTAGCCTAAATCTCCAAATCCTGCTCCAAAGTCATATATATTTTTTATTTTTTTTAGATCTATTAATGTTGATAAATACAATAAATAATTTAAGTTTTTATCTTCTAAATATCTTTTCTCTGAAACCTCATCTTTTTTTGTAACCCAGTAAGGTGGTCTATTTATCTGTCGATATATATTTTTGTAGAAAAAATTTAAATTTTCATCTTTTGGCATTGGGTTTGCGAAACTAAAATCACATTTCTCACATTGATCAATTTTAAGATCACCAAAATATTTTTTGTCCTCATGAATTTCAAATTTATATTCACATCTTTGTTTTGATTTATCAATTGAATTGCATATCGGACACTTCATTGGGTTTTTTTACAGGAATTTAGATAAATTACAATCTCCAATTAGCACTTTTATGAGAGACATGATTTGTAGATTGTTTTTTTTTATACTTATATCTAATTTTGCCTTTACACTTAAATTTTTTCCAAAACATTTTACAAAATTTTAAAACAGTTAATCGATTAGCCTCAGATATATGAAATTCCTGGTAGTATTTGAATTTGTTTTTATTAAAATTAAGAGCATCATATAAATTTTCAACAACATAATCCACATGACTGAAATCTCTTACCTCAAAAGGATTTTTTAGAAACAAATCTTTATTATTTTTCGAAGACTTTTTTATAGTCGAATAAAGTCTATTAGAATTTTCACCTGGTCCATAGACTGGAAATAATCTCATAACTCTAAATTTACATTTATATTTTTTTGAAAATTTTAAAATAATTTTATTAAAAATTACTTTACTATATCCATAAATAGTAGATGGATTTTTAATATCATTTTTTTTTATTCCAACTGATTTTATATTAGTTTCTCCAAATTCAGAAGAACTACTAATAATTAAAAATTTTTTGCAATTATTTTTAATTGCATTAATAACCATTTGACTTGATTTATAAACATTAACCTCAAAAATTTTATCAATTTCATTTCTTTCATTTGCTTTAATGCCCGCAGCTGCAAAATGAACAAGGACATCAAATTTACTGTATTTAGTAAAATCTATTTTTTCCATTTTTCCTCTAACCCATTTAAGATTTTTATTAGAAAAAGATTTTTTTTTTCTTGATAAGGCAGTAACTTTTATACCTTTGTTTAAACTAAATTTAATGAAGTTTTTAGCTATAAAACCGTTAGCACCCGTGACTAAAATTTTCATTTATTTAATTAAAAATACTTAATTATTCTTTGAAATTTTTTAATTTGTTCATTTGTGAGATTAATAATTTCATTCTTGTTTTTTTTTCTATTTTTATAAAAACTTTTAAACCAATTAAAAGTTAAGTTTAATGATTTTTCTGGACTCATATATATTTTCCATTTCAAATATTTTAATGATTTATTTGAATTTAAAGACAAATACTTCGCCTCATGTTTATTTCTATATTTTTTTTGATTAATTATAATTTTAGATTTTGAATTAAGAATTCTCTTTCCTAATTTTGCAAGACTTAATACACTTAAATTCACTTTACTTGGACCAAAATTCCATGAACCAACAAATTTATGACCATTTTTTGAATTAAGTTTTTCTGTTAACTTTAAATAACCATGTAAAGGCTCTATGACATGTTGCCAAGGTCTGGTAGCTTTAGGACTTCGAATACTAAGTTTTTTATTATAAATAAATGACTCTACGCAATCTTTAACTATACGATCATCTGTCCAGTCGCCGCCACCAATACAATTGCCTGATCTCACTGTTGCTATTTTGCATTTTTTTGAGTCTATAAAAGAATTTCTAAAACTATCAGTCAATATTTCACAACATGCTTTACTAGAACTATAAATATCAAAGCCACCAAGTTTTGAACTTTCACTAAAATTTATTTTTTTATCCTCATTAAGATAAACTTTATCAGTAGTAACAATAATTGCAGATTTAACAGTTTTGTTTAATTCTATTGCTTTCAAAATATTAAATGTGCCTATAACATTTGTATTTACAGTATCTACAGGATTTTTATAACTCACCAATACACTTGATTGAGCTGCCATATGAAAAATTATGGAAGGCTTTGCCCTTTTAATAGCATTATTCAAATCATTAAAATTCTTAACATTTTTTCTAAAATCTTTTTCCAAATATTTTGATAAATTTAAATCTTCAAAAAAACTTGGATTAGAAATTGGATCTAAAGAATATCCTGTTATTTTGGCACCTAAATTTTTTAAAATCATTACTAGCCAACTTCCTTTAAATCCAGTATGGCCTGTAACAAAAACACTTTTATTTCTCCAAAAATTATTATTCAATATATGTCCTTTTTAAAATTTTTTTTTTTATTTTAAGTAATGATAAATATTTGATACTTGATTCTTTTTTATTATTTATTGCCTGAATATCTTTTATATTATCAATAGAATGCCAAAAACCTTTTAGTTTCACTAAATTGGTTTTATAATTTTTAATAAAAAAGGGAAAAAATTCTTTTTCAAAATTTTGAGAGTCAGAGATTTTTTTTTTGTTTCTAATAAATTTATTTGTATTAATAATAGACATCCCAGAATAGTTATACGCTATATAGTTCTTTTGATTTCTGCTATGTAATGCTTCATAAACAAGATTTCTTTTAAAGTCTATAACTTTATTATTTTTAATGCCAATTGTACCATAAGGATAAGTTATCTCACTTGAAACAAATGTTAAGTCTATATTTTTCTTTTCATGATCTAAAAAAATTTTTTTAATGTTAAAATTAAAAATAGCATCTCCATTTAATAATAAAAAATTTTTTGATTTAATCTTATTTCTTATTTTAAATAATCTTTTACCAATACTTGTATCTACACCTGTGTTTACTAAATCAATATGATTTATGATATTTTTATTTCTACTAATAAACTTTTTAATTAGGTTTCCTTTATAACCAAGAGGTAAAATTATATGATTAAAACCATTAAGTTTTAAGTTATTTAAAATATACCAAAGTATATTCTTTTTATGAATTTCAACCAAAGTTTTAGGTATATTTTTTCCAAGCACACCTAATCTGGTTCCTCGACCTCCACATAATATCACTGCAGTTTTAATTTTTTTCATTTTCTATTCATAAATAACTTCATTTAAAATTTCATAGTTTTTTTTTTTTGATATTTTTTTTGATGATATATAATCATAAAAATATTTATTATATTTTTGTTTATCAATATCTTTAATCAAATTCTTCTTATCATAATTATTCAAATTGATACAATTTGCACCACTCTTTTTTGCTATAAATTTTATTCGTTCAATTAATTTAAAATTAAATCTCTTTACCTGCTCATTGTAAGTAAGAATTACTCTTTTTTTACAGGCTATTGCAATTCCTATTGCTGTGCTTGCACCTTGCGATACTACTATTTTTGACTCGGGTATTAATTTGTGTACAGCATCAATATCGTTATTAACTTCAAACTTCTTGTCATAATAAGGGTTTTTAAATCCTTTGACCTTTGGATGAGGTATAATTATTATTCTACATGCAAATTCTTTTTCAACCTCAAATAAAAAATTATTTAAATCTTTGTACCACTTCAATTTATTATAATTTAGTTTTAAA
>MDTB01016148.1_pt1 | contig 13661 bp, 8 predicted proteins | sample 811161 | NCBI WGS metagenome assembly MDTB01 (sample SAMN05326650, study PRJNA326480) | marine metagenome | isolation source: seawater | place: Mediterranean Sea | collected 2009
ATAAAATACAAGGTTATAAAAACGCAATTGCCTTGATTAAATCGAAAATCAACGAAATTCAAAATAAACAACTTGAAATTTACAATTCACAACCCAATTTTCAAGTCGTTGACTGGAAATTGAAGACAATCAGATCAATTCCTTGGACTTTTGCAATTTATCAAAAAGGCTTAGACGGTAAATGGATCAAGGAGTCTGATTTTTTACGGCTTGCACCGCCAACGAAGTTATAATGTTTTGAATGAATCAATTAATTTAATTTTTTAATATTGTGAATATAGACAGGCTCATTGATCGGATCGAAAAAGCTCTTCGTGAGGAAGGGACTACAGACCCAGTATTCCACGCTTTGGCTAAGGAGTATGCCAAGTTTAGGACGCAAATTGATGAGAGATTGGAACATTGTGTGACTCTAATCCGTTCCGGAAAAGACTTTGCTGCCCGTGAATTAGCAGAACAACCACCTGATGTTTTAACATTGATGGAAAAACTTTCTTTTTCCAACGATTCTAAGTGGAGAAATATTTGTGATGAGAAAGGGTTGTACACCGGACCGACTTGGGCGGATGAACATGTAGATTTGCTTAATGGGTTATACGATAAGGAAATCACTGAAGACAGTCCTCTTTTTCGGGAATATCGTACAGCGGCAAGAAGTAGAGACCAAGAAAAGACCTTTAAAATACTTAAAATGATTTTGAAGGCTAACCCAGATCACGGGTCGGCGAAGAGGCATTTTGGGCAGTTAAGCGTCAAAATTTTAGAGGATAAAATCAAAGAACTTTCAAGTTTGATTGCAGCTGGTCGGGAAGCCGAGTTTCTTGATCTGATTATTGATATTGAGGACACTGACTGGGTAGTGATGCCCAAAGGTGAGGAGTGGGAAAATGCATTGGCCGTTAGAGAAGCAGTGGATCGTAGAAATGCAAAAGCAAGGCTCGAGCAAATACTGGTCGAAATAGCTTCATTTCGTGCTGCTGATGACTGGAAGGGTTCACTTGCGTTGATCGGCGAATTTTTTAATTTAGCACAGGAATATGGGTTGGAAGGTGACTTGGATTCTGATGATATTAATGTCTACAATGAATATAAGGAATGGGCCGAGGAGTTAGCTGAGGAAGCAAAATCTGAACATGAGCTCGAGGCAATGGTTTCCCGCTTCAAAAATCGTCTTGCTGAAATGCAGCAAGCCGAGGCACTTGGGGGTAAATCTTTAGAGATTTATTTGGAGGAACAGAATGAGCTGCGTAAATATAAGCAAGATTTTCAAGATTTAGGTAAATCGCTCGCACCTGAAATCATGATGGACCTACAAAAAGCGGAGTCACATGTTAAAAGTCGTATACTTCGATTGAGAGGCAGAACAAAAAGAATTTGGATGGCTGGTGTCTTCGCTTTTGTGCTTGTGGCAATTGGTTCTGTCGCTGGTTTGTGGTGGTTGAAAGGCTTTTGGGATGCTCGCTCAGCTGCCGAAGCAGTTTTAGAGGTACCTAATCCCAGTCAACAGTGGGATAAGCTAAATGCATTTATTGGTAATCACCGAGATTATTTGGATGATATTGAAGTGAGGAAGCACGTTGATCAAGCTGTTAAAAAAATTTTTAGCGATGCGGAAACTAACTTGGCATCTGATAGTCAGGAAGAATTTCTATTGAAGACACAGGACAAAGCATTGTTACCCATTCTTAAAATTGAGGATATTGAGCGAAAACGCGGAGCAATTGTTGGTTCAATGTGCGACAAAATACTTGAAGATATTGACAATGATCCCGATTTCCAGGTCCGTGAAGCCAAGAGATTTTTGGAGCGTTTTGAAAGTGCCCCACGAGTCAGAAAAGATGAAAATGGTGCATCCATACCATTGACAGATATTGATTATTATCGTTTCCAGGAAAACAAAAATGTCCTGGATAAGCTTCAGGAAATAGCTGCTTCTTTGGCACGAATTGAAGATACGAATGATCGGAAATCCGAACGATTTGAAAAATTGAGAAGAGAGGTTCTTGCATTCGATGACAAAGTTTTAAAAGCCTGGAAAACTTTTAGGGAAACAGGAAAAGAAGATCATGGGATTTTGGCCCAAGAAAAGTACCTTGACGAAATTGACAATGAGACTCGTAGTTTTTCTGGTTCTGATGCCATAGACCCTAATGATTACAGAGAGGTTCGTGACGCAGTAAGGCAGCTTAAGCAGACTTGGAAGGGTTATTCCAAAGAGGTGGAAAATAAATCGGGATCTTCCTACGATGAATATTTAGATCAGGCAAATAATCTTTTTGTCAAGAGTAAGCAAAGCAAGACTCCAAATGATAAGCTGGGTTTTCTTAGGTCTATGTCAGATGCGTTGGCTAAAATAAGCGAATTAAATCAAAGCTCAACTGAACAAAAGCGTATGACATCTACGCAGGAGAGAGAATTTAAAGAACTGGTCAAATTACAAAAAGAATCTATCTCTGCCCTTGGAGAATTAGGAGAAGTTGAAGAGGAATTAGCTTCAGTGAGAAACCTTCCTGACTATTTTTCTGCTTTGGAAAAACTATTGAGCAATGAAGCATTAGAACAATCCAAGGGTGATTTTATTAAAATGGTTCTTTCTCACCGCAAAAAATTTTCTAATGATGATGGTGAATTAAGAAGTAAACTTTTTGTGAACGGTCCTATTGAGATATGGGAAAAAGTTGAATCAGGTGAGATTAGTCTACATCCCAATGACTCAAGGCAAGAATATGATCACATTATGGCTATGCTTTCCCGTCCAGATCTTCGAAATATATGGAGCTACAAGTTAGTAGAATGTATACCACAACAAACTAACCAGTCTGGAGTGTACTCTACTCGGAAGAAGCCAATGATGGAACTGTATGCTTACGGTCCCGTTAAAGAGGAGGAGGTTTCTAAAAAATTTGATGAACAGGGCCAACCCATTGCAAATCCTATAACAACTCGATTACAAATAGGTGAATTTCACTGGAACGGAAAGGTTGAGGGAAGAGAATTTCAATCTACTGTATTTGGTGGCGGTTCAAAGGGACTTGCCGTGGATGAGGGTGAAATGAGCTCGGAGTCAACATTCCTTCAAAGGCAGATTGAACGCAGGCTTGATCCAAACTCCAAAAGTATACCTGGACCACTTATGGAAATGCTCGAAGTGGTTATCGCAGAAAAAACAATATCTCCCTTGTTGAAAGCTTACCTGCACCGTGAAATTGTTGAATTAATGAAAAATAAACCTGCGTCCTGGGGAGTTGCATTGAGTAATCAACTTCTTACAGACTATGAAAATTTGGTAAATTTAGTCAAAATCAAGATTCGTCCCACAGATTGGATGGATAAAAAGTTGAATGCTGAACTCTCTGCTAAACTCAGTGCATTTTATAACCAGGTTGGAGTCAGGGATTACTTTACTGAAGCTAAATTTACATTGGGAATCCTTCAGTCATTACAAAAGGCAGATTTTTCCTATGTCGGGCACGCAGATTTACAGGGTGGAGCTAGATATACCGGCGGTGAACCCAGCATCAGTTGGGGTTTATCTAACCAAAAAGGGAAATTTATAATTACTAAGTCGACTGGTTCAGGTTTAGTTCCTTACAGCCCACTTATTGAGACCAATCCGCAGTTGGAGGTAATTCTTGCCGATGGATATGCAAAGTCTAGTTTAGCAAAAGATAGTTTTGGAACTGTGGGTGATTTTCTTCCATTGGATTTCTCTAACTAGCAATGGTTTATCAGGAGAAATATTCAGTTTCCAAAAGAGGCCAAGTAACGGGTCCTTTTTCCGCAACCGAAATTATTGATCTTTTGCGGATGAAAGAAATAAGCACGATTCATAAAGTTAAATTAGGACAGGACTGGCTAACGGTTTCTGATTTTATAGACCAGTACGAGAAAGGACTCCTTCCTGAACAAAATTTAGAGAAAGTTTTCGAAGACGAACACGAACCAGAAGAACCAGATGTCGTTTCTGAAGTTGAGCCCGAACCTGATCCCGAACCCGAACCGGAACCGGAGCCTAAGGAGATTGAGGTCCCAGAACCTGGTCCGGCAACTGAAATTCATATCAATCGATCTGGAACCCAATTTGGCCCTTATCTTCTGAAAGAGTTGAAAGACTATTTAAAGGCGGGTAATTTGCGGTTCAGTGATATGGTTTGGTTTGAAGGTGTTTCCGAATGGGTACCGCTTTCCAAAATACCTGGAGTCGCGGAGGGGCTTAGTTCGCTTGGTTCAGCAGCACCTCCACCGCCAAAACCTCCTCCCGCTCCTGCTGCCCCTGTTGCTCCACCTCTTTCCCTTGTTTCCCCTGCTGAACCGAAGAAATTGGTGAAAAAAGAAATTAAGCAAGATTCTGAATCACCTGTTGAAGCTGATGAAGATGAAAAAGAGGAAAGCATTCCAGGTGGAGAAAAGGGACTTGGGACAGATGGTTTTGCTTCACATGGTGCAAGATTTATGGCTGGTTTAATTGATGGTTTCATTATTCTTTCGGTTGTCGGGGTTTTACTTGGTATCGCAGGGGCAGTTTCTCAATTTGATCTCACATTATTTATAGCTGGAGTGTTTGCTTATTTTTTACTTGGCTGGCTGTATTATGGGTTAGGCGAATCTTCAAAACTAGGCGGATTTATTGGTAAGAGAATGTCTAAAATTCGAGTTGTTCGTCTTAACGATGAAGCAGTTCCAAGTTTTGGATTATCTTCTTTTAGGGCTCTTTTAAAAATTCTTTTTTCTTTAACAATTGTTTTACCCTTCATGGTTTTTCTGACCCCTCGGCGTCAAGGCCTTCATGATATGGTTTGCGGCACAGTTGTGAAGGGGGAAGGAGAGACTTATTAATTTAAAGCTCAAACAATATAATCTGATGAAAGGACAAATTAAATGGACGGAGGAGTAGGATTTGATGAACCTGAGTTAAGTTGGTCAACTCAAGATATTGAGCAGAAGATTGGCTTTAGCGGCGGTCGTTATACTGACACGAATGCATTCTTCACCTTTTTAGTGGGGCTAATTTTATCCACGCTCTTCTTCTTGGTGCTTGAATTTGTAATTGGAGATTCCGGAACTGCAGCTGAGTGGAGAGAACTGAACTCAGAGATGGTGACTCTCGAAGATGGTACTCAGGAAGAGCAGGTCCGGGACATACCCCTGCATGTAGGTCTTGCTGATAAATTTATTAACCGAGGAATTGGTGGATATTTAATGGGAGCTGGCATAACATTGCTTTTTTTCTGGGCACTAGCAATTCTTTTTGTAAAGGGTAGAAAAGTTAGTTTTCAAAGAAAAATTTTAGCCCTGAATTTAATTCCACAAGATCCTAACTTTTTCCTCAATAATGCCACTGCTAGAGACGCACTTTTAAGAATTCGTGGCCAAGTGGATGATCCTAAGCATTTTTTGCTTCTTAATCGTATTGATGTGGCTTTATCAAATTTGCAAAATATTGGTGAAATTAGTGAGGTTGCCAGTCTAACAAATGCACAGGCTTCAATTGATGAAGACCAGGTTTCAGCCAGTTACAGTCTTATTAATGGATTTAATTGGGCTATCCCTGTACTTGGGTTTATTGGTACAGTTTTGGGTTTGGGATCTGCGATTGGAGAGTTTGGTGTTACCATTCAATTAGCTGACGATGTCGATAAGCTGAAAAATTCTCTTACCGATGTTACTGGAGGTTTATCTACTGCGTTTGATACCACACTTCTTGGTTTAGTTGCTTCAATAGTAGTTCAAATGGTTATGACTTTCCGTAAGAGGCAAGAGTTTCTTCTTCTTGATGAGTGTAATGAGTACTGCCAAACTTATGTGTTGGCAAAACTCAAGCTTGAAAAATCTGGAAGAGGGAGATCTTAAAGTTCTGAAACTTTTTGTAAATAAGCTCTTTTAAGGAATTTAGATGGGGAGAAGCAGTCGGAATAGCGAAGAAAAGGTTAGCTTCTTTGCTTTTCAGGATATCATAACAGCAGTTATCGGTATACTTGTTCTTATTGCTTTAATCCTAGCTTTACAGGTTAACCCGAAAAGAGAAAACGAAGGGGATAATCCAGGAAACAATACTGCACCGGTTGAATTGATCGAAGGAAACAGAGATGGTGGAGGTAATGCTACAATTGTTGTAGCAAGTGAATTTAATGCTTCCGAAGTAATCGAGGATATTGCAGAGTTACATCAAGAAATTTCTGAAGAAAAAAGAGACTTCCTTGTCAAAAGTGAGGTCAAGAATAGTGAAATAGAAACCCTTGCTGAGGAATTGAGAAAACTTAATCTCGAACTTGAGGTTTTTAAAAAAAAGCTCGGTATCGAAGACTCAAATGAAAGCAAAGAGACCAAAAAGAAAATTGATAGCCTTGAATTAATGATTGATTTGGCAAAAGTACAAAAGAATGAACAGCAGGACGAAAAAAAAGGTCTTGAAGATAAGATTAATGCCCGTGTTTTACGCTCTATAAAAAATCTCACTGAGCTTGAATTAGAAGAATTGGATTCGAAGCTTAATAGTCAGATTGAACAACTAGAATCCCAAATCGAAAATGAGGTTAGGGTTATTCCTAAAGAAAGTGATCTTGGGGAAAAACCGGTTTTAGTCATTCTGGGTGCTTCTGAATTTACTATTGGCATTTTTAATGGCGAACAAAGAACTGTCCAAGTAAGTCCTGCTACATATTACCAACAGCTGGGCTCTGCTCTCAATTCTTACAATAAAAAGAAGAATTTCTTTGTTTATTTTTTCCGTCCATCCGCTTGTGAAATAATGATAACCAATGTTCCTGGAAGAAATGGAATGATTCAAAAAAATCTCTTCAAATTGTTATGTGATCCAAAAAATAACCTCACGCGTATGCTCGGGTTTAAATATGGATTTGAACCGATTCATGAGGAGGCTGCAGTTTTATTCACTGATAAAACACCGGATCCATTTGTTGAGTTTTTTCCCAATCCATAATTTTAATCAATGATTGGATCTTTAATAAACTGAGACTATGGCTAGGGAAGATGATGAAGGAGGAAGCTTGGACATGTTGCTTGATACTCTGTGTAATACTTTTGGAGGGATTATTTTAATCGCTCTTCTTCTTGCACTTAGTGTTAATAAAAAAAGTGTCGAATTATACGATAAACTGGTCAAGACTGACGACAATCAGTCCGATCTCATTAGGGAACGGGAGCAGTTAAGAAATTCACTTATCGATTTGAAAGATGAAAACATTGAAATCTTGGAAGATCTTGAAGACGATGCTTATTCGAAACGAGAGGAAATAGAAGAGATCAAAGATAATTTGGATGACTTGAACAGCGATTCTTCATCTTTAGAAAAATTGGCACAACTGGAAAAAGAAAAGCTACAGGATATGTTAGATGTTGAATCCACGATTGAAGAGGAGCGATTGACTATGGAGGAAGAGTTGAGCCGTCTGGAGGCAATTTTTGAACATCAGGAATTGAGTAAGGAATTGAAAAAGAAGCCTTATCGTAAGGTAAGCCTTCCTCAACAGAAAGACACGCGAAAGAAACCTCTTCCAGTTATTGTTGCTCACGGCAAAATGTATCCAATGATTTCAATCAATATTGGATCCGTGGAGAAAAACGAGGATGGTCTTTTGTGGAATCAAACACCGGACGATCGCTTTCAGGTTAAGGTTGATCCAGAAAAAGGTGTGGACCCCATGAATGATGATGCCCTAGATTTGTTTCTTTCTTCGGTTCGTGATGCACCGCGGTCCGTTCGGCAGGATTTTTTCTTGAACCTTTTTGTTTATTCAGATTCAGAAAATTTTGCCATTTTTAATAAAATTCGAGATGAAGCAGTTCTGAGAAAGCTTGATTATAATTGGATCCCAATCTCGGAACTTCCTCTAATTCTACGATCGGACAATGTTCCTTGGAAAGTGCAGTAATTTAAAGTAATATTCTTGATGCTTGATATAATAATTGAATCAATTCCATTAGGCATCCGATTAAAAAAATTTTAATCTTTTTGTCCATATTTTCAGGTTTGGGGCAGAAATATTTTATTATGACCTTTAAAAAACATTTATCTTTACTTAGAAAACTACCTATCGATGAATTTCTGCCCTTTTTTGAAAAGGAAGATATTGTCTTAAATCGTGGTCATTTTTCTTGCATATACTCCATTGGAGTTCAAAAATAAGAATATGTCTAAAGAGCTTTTAATTTCCCTTATTCTTGGAGTAGTTTTGCTCTTTTGCATTGCTTTGGGAATCTTTCAATCAACACTACTATCCAACCCATTTTTTCTTTTATTTGGGTTGGCTATCATTTTGGGCCAAGTGATAATGGCACACCTAGCATTTAATCAATACAAAAACCTTTCAACCCAAACTACTAACGAAAGTATCGACAATGAAGAAGGAAGAGAAGAAGGAAGAGAAGAACGAGGAACCGACGGATTCGACGACTGAGGAATCGGTTGTTGACGAAACTACCGAGGATTCCCAATTGAATCCGAATCATCGCACTGTTGCGATTTCAAGTCTGATTGCTGGTTATGTTTTGGCTGCTGGTTTTGCTGTACTTTTGCTCAGTGGTTCAGATTCTGAAGAAATTGTTTCTGATTCCTCTATTATTGAGGAAGGTGAAATTGTTTCGGCAGCTGATGTCGCAGTAGCAGACAGTTCAGTTATCACCTTGACTGGAGGAGGCAGCATACCATGGCCAGCGGGTAAACTTTGGGTTGATCCCGGCTACACCGCGGTAGTTGGAGATGAAGACCTCACCGCATTTGTCCAAACTGCTTCTTTTGTCGATGTTAACACTCCTGGGCAATATAAAGTTATTTACACTATTATGGATCCTAAGACTGGTAATGTTATGGATTCGGTTGAAAGGTTTGTAACTGTAAATCAGGGTGGAATTATTTCCGGTGGAAATATCGCTTACAATGACCGCTTGGAAGGGGTTGTTTTGGATGATGAGAAAATTACAGCTGTGATTGGGGATGATGATGACGATATTGTTTATGTTGATAACAACGATCGCCACCTTCGTTTGCATGGCGACACTCGTGGTGGAGGATTTGGGGGCAATGGTGGCAATGGAAGAATTCGGGGCAGTCGGACTCGGGTAGTAGAGGATGATGTTGATGTTGGTCTTCTCGACCGTAGGCTAGCTGTTTTAGACGATGAAGACTTGCTTGTCATTGAGGATAATGATCTGGTTGCTAGGCTGGATCGTAAAGATATTGGTCTTGATCGCGGTGGAAATGATCGTGTAAATGTTGGAAATTTCGTACCTGATGCTCGTCGTGGTGATTTAGACGATGAAGAATTAGGGGCAGTTGGTAATTTTGATAAAAATGGTGCTGGATTTGGAAAAGGTACAATGCCTGGGGTTGGGCAAGGTTCTGAAGTCTATGCTTACAACTTTCCATCGCAGGGTGTTGGAGCTGGAATAGGTAGCCCAGCAGTTGGTGCAGCCGCTGGATTCGCAGGTCTTGGCGCAGGTATCGGACAAGCAGTAATGGATGGACAAGCTGTCCCAGCACTTGGTGGTATCGGAACTTATGTTCCATCTGCCCCTGCTCAGCCAGAGGGGCCAGATTCTGATCAGGATGGAATTAGTGACGCCATGGAAGCTTCATTTAGAACAAACCCTCAATCCAGTGACACAGACAAGGATGGTGTAAGCGATGCCGACGAAGTTAAGGGAATGTCTAACCCTCGTGATCCTCGAAGTAAACCAGGTACACCTGCTCCTGGTCCTGATAATGATCAAGATGGAGTACCTGCATCCTTGGAATCACTTTATGGATTAAATCCTTCCAATTCAGATACTGACGGGGATGGATTTAGTGATGGAGAAGAGATAGCTGCTATGACTAGTCCAACTAATCCAGCTAGTAACCCAGGCGAGATGGGTGGACCTGCACTTGCAGTTGCACCTGGAGTAGCAGGTGGAGTAGCAGGCTTGGTTGGTGGAGCCGGAGCCGGAGCTGCGGCTGGACTAGTTTCTGGCCGAGTTTCTCATCCTTTAGGTCTGGGTGTAGCTGAGCCTGGTCCTGGTTATGGTCGGGGCGGAGACGGTCATGGGCACGATGAATGGGATTACGATCACCTTCCTAAAGATGGAAACCTTTTCATTATGATGCATGTCGACGGCAGTGGTTCTATTCTTAGCACAAGAAAAGCACTGGAAGAAATGAAAGAAACCCTCCTGAAAAATGCTTTGCTTCCCTACTATAAAAACGACGAAGATCTTTATAATCGTCGAGTGCTTGTTGTTGATGGTGAAGGTGAGCGTACTCTAAAATTTTTTACAGATGCTGCTAAAAAGGAAAATGTTCTTGCTCTTGTTTTCCAAGATGAAGCACAACCTGCGTATCATTTACCAAATTTTAATCGCAAACCGGAAGACCATTATATGGACGATCTTGAAGAACTTCGTAAAGGCCTTAACGGGTACGGGGGACTTTACCGGGGTATCATGTTTCAAGTGGATAGAGGAAAGACATTCGCCAAGTCATTCAAGGAGTTTGTTGAAAACGCTTGGCGCGGAGATGGTTACCTCTCCGATGAGGGAAACAACTTGAAGCCTTATTATTGGCAGGAAAATAGTGATAACATTAGAAACAGGGATGGAATTGTGTTTAGTGATGAATATCATGTCAATTCCGAGGGTGATCCTGCTTATTACATGAATTTGATAATGGAAGCATCCCGCAAAATTGGTTTGGATCTCGGTAAATATGGAGGAGGTCAGGAAGATGGGCGTTACAATGCCAAGATTAGTAATGTTTCCCAATCATCATCATCATCTCTAAATAGTATGTGCCCTGTTAAGCCAGACCGTAAAGCCAACCCATCTATAACAGCAAAGAACTCAAGGGGTGAAACCGTAGCTTTTTGTTGTAAGGGGTGTAAGAATAAATTTGCATCAGCTGATTGATCTTTTTTATCACGGGCTTTAATGTTACCTTTTTCATTTATTATGAAAAAGGGTGGGGGCTCTTTTAAATTGGATTGAGTTTGGCATACCATGAATGTAAAAACCATTCTCTCTATAGTTCTTTCCTTGACACTAGGATTGGCAGTCATCGCTAATCTGTTTATTGGTAACCTACTTGTAGCTGCAAGTCTTGTTTTTTTGGGACTTGGCGTAGGTGTTTTGTCGCATATTGCCTTTTTTGAGGAGAAGAAAAAAAAGCCTCTAGGGGCAGGCTTTATTCCTTGGATCAACCTGGCAATGTCTTACTGTTGTCTCATTTTGGGGTTAGGTTCTTTCCTTTTACTCTTAATTAATCCTACTGCTCCCTTGGAGGCTACAATTGCCAAGGCTGGTAAATCGCCAGGTGATGAAACGGAAGGTGAAAAAGTTCCACTTAGCGATCAGACAAATGTTGCATCTGGGGGAGAAAGGGCTCGTCTAGGAAATAGCGGCCGGGGTGAAGGGCTAGATGCAATGGGTGGAGCAAACGAGGATAATCAAAATGCAATGCGAGAAGCTCAAGTATTTAATCCTTCTGTTGCTGGATCAAAAGAGGGTATTGCAGATAAAACAAAAGTTTCTTCACAGAACATAAATGAAGTTATAGAACCAGCTGACTTTGATCAGGGAGTTGCAGATGCAAAGGAAATGGTTATTTCACGTGTAGGAGATGATAATGAGAACAAGGATATTGGTGACCCCAATGCCCTAGTTTTTGATGAAAATGACGAGAATACCCTTGCTTTTGATCCTACTGTTTTTCGTGGCATGGAAGATCCTGCAGATATCCTTTCGAAGGCAAAAGGTGATAAAATAACAAATTTGAAGGCAGCGGTAAACTCGCTTGGGGTTTCTGTTCCTAAATCAATGAGTGGCCGATGCGATAAAGTCGGTCGTATTGCCAGGCTAGCAAGGGGTGGAGTAAGAAATCCGGAACAGGTAGAGAACTCTGTCATAAAAGCCCTAAACTGGTTAACAAAGGATCAGAATGGTGATGGATCATGGGGGAAAAATTCTAAAGGAGCTATGACCGGTTTTGCCCTGCTCTGTTATTTAGGTCATTGTGAGCTAACTGATTCTCCTGAGTATGGTGAGGCTGTTGCGAAAGGAATCAAATATTTGGTTGAGCTTGGTGATGAAAAAGATGGTTGGCTTTATGTGACTAACCATAAGCACGGTTCTGCATATGCACATGGAATTGCAAGCTATGCCCTTGCTGAAGCTTACGGAATGACTGAAAAAGATTTTATTCTACCTGTACTAAAGAAAGCGATTCAACGTATAGTTAATGGGCAAAAAACAGATGGTGGTTGGGTTTATATGGTCGAAAGACCCGGGAATGACAATCTTCGGTTTGTTGATTTCGGTGATAAGGGATCGAGCGATACTTCGGTAAGTGGTTGGCAATTTCAGGCATTAAAAGCTGCTTACAATACAGGGGCGGTGTTTCCCGGAATTGAGGATGCATTGGAAGCTTCGATTAAAAACTTTTATCGTGTTTATTCTAATAAAAATGGTAGTTTTGGGTATAAAAACAGGTCCCACACGACTCAATCAAACCATAAATTGACCGGAGTTGGTTCATTGGGTTTACAATCATGGAAATTTGGACATCCCTCACAGGAGGAGAGAAAAGATACCCTACAAAAGGCGATGCAACATATTTTAAAAAATAATCTCTCCATGGATTACAACAGTGCAGATGCCAATTTATATTCTTGGTATTATGATGCTCAGGCTTTGTTTAATTACGGTGGATCATTTTGGGCAGCATGGAATAGAAAGATGGAACCGATGCTTCTTAATTCACAACTTGCTGATGGAAGTTGGCCTAAGGAAGGTGGTGGTAAAACATCAAGTCAAGGTGGTCAGGATGCAGAAGTATATCGTACCACTCTGTGTACATTGATGTTGGAAGTTTATTATCGTTACGTTTATTGACGAACTACATTTAATATGACTAATATTTGCCTGTTTATGAGAAAGGCAATTCATGCAATTATTTTTTTAAATACTATCTCTTTATGGGGTGAAAATTTGTGGATCCAAAAATCGGGTGATTTGAATGGTATTCTCATATCTAAAGGTGAGGCATGGGTAGAGGTAAAAGAAGACAGTCTTTCTGTTGAGCGTTATTTAGCCCCGTGGGTTGGACAATCTCCATCGAGAGGGGGTGGGTTTGAGCCTAAGCTATTAGCTAGTATTCAAGATCTGGTTGTTGGTAATCGGGTTAAAATGACATGGTTTTGGGATGGTCATTTGCGCGTTGGTAAAATTAAACACCTTAAACCGAAAAAGAAATCAGGCATTTTCAATGGTATTTTAATTCAGAAAGGGGATAAGTGGATAGATGTCGAAAATGAGGGGAGTGATGAACGCTGGCGTTTTTATGCCCAATGGGTTGGTGGTTTACCAGAGGATGGTGGGAGTTATAATCCAAAAACTTTGGAGTACTTTAATAATTTCAACGAACTCGATTCCGTCCGTTTTGTATGGAGTTATGATCATAGACCAAGAATTGAAAGATTTGTTGAGCAACCCAAAGACAATTTTATTCCTTTTTATGAAGGTAAACCGGTTCCCGGTTCTCCACTTCTTGACCAACCTGCATATGATATTACAAGTCCTCTTGACCAAGTAAAACCAATATCCAATCCATTTGACCAAGTTACACCTGTTAACCCGTTTGATCAGATACCGGCTACTAATCCCAATCCATTTGA
>MDTB01063570.1_pt1 | contig 13660 bp, 7 predicted proteins | sample 811161 | NCBI WGS metagenome assembly MDTB01 (sample SAMN05326650, study PRJNA326480) | marine metagenome | isolation source: seawater | place: Mediterranean Sea | collected 2009
AAAATTATAAAACTTCTAGAGAATCGTACAGCAAAAGAAAAGTACTTAGGTTTTAACGATTTGTTAAAAATGTTAGGGGAAGAGATTTCCAATTTACTTGATCAAAATAAGAAAGAGGGTAAAGAAATTATAAATAATAATAAACCTCATGTAGTCATGGTGGTTGGTGTAAACGGAGTTGGAAAGACAACTACTATTGGTAAACTTGCTTATCAATTCAAATCTCAAGGGGAAAAAATAATTTTAGGCGCTGCAGATACATTTAGAGCTGGAGCTATTGATCAATTACAAATTTGGTCAGATCGTGCAGGTGTGCAACTTATTAGACAGGAAATGGGAAGTGATCCAGCTTCTGTTGCCTTTGATACATTACAAGCAGCAACTAGCCAAGGTGCAGACATTGTTTTTATAGATACTGCTGGACGCTTACACAACAAAATAAATTTAATGAATGAGTTATCCAAAGTGAAGCGAGTAATGGCAAAAGTTATTCCTGATGCTCCTCACGAGGTAATTTTAGTACTTGACGGGTCAACAGGACAAAATGCATTCGAACAAGCAAAACAATTTACTGCAGCCACAGATGTTACTAGTCTAACAATAACAAAATTAGATGGAACTGCAAAAGGTGGAGTTTTATTGGGAATTTCTGATCAATTTCAAATTCCAGTTAAATATATTGGTGTTGGAGAAGGTATAGAGGATTTACAAGATTTCAATCCTCAACTATTTGCACAAATATTATTCAGTTAAAATATCTACAAATGAAAATAATTAGAGGTTTTAGTGTCTTTATTTTGATATTTGGAGCTCTATATTTAATGGGCCCAAGAGTAGAAACACCAGAATTAAATATGGATATAGTAAAGGTCCCATCAGATTTAAATATTTTGAAAAAGTGGATTGATGAAAAAGAAAATGCTTTAGGAAACGTAAGACCAGGAAATGCCTCTAGAATAATATTTAATGATTCGCTTCCCAAAAAAACAAAATACAGTGTTTTATACCTTCATGGATTCACTGCTTCGGGTATGGAAGGTGACCCAGTGCATCGTGATATAGCTAAAGCTTTAAATGCAAATCTATTTATTCCCCGATTATTTGGGCATGGACTGGATGAGGATGAGCCAATGTTAGCATTTAATAATATAGACTATTGGCAATCGGCCAAAGAAGCTATAGCTGTGGCTAAACAACTCGGAAATCATATTATTCTTTTAGGAACTTCTCACGGTGGATCTTTATCATTAAGTTTAGGTACGGATCCAAGCATAAAAGCAATTTGCCTTTTTGGTCCAAATATTTCGGTTTTTGATCCCTTTTCTAAACTACTTTCTAGACCATGGGGTCTTCAGATAGCACGTTTAGTTAAGGGGGGGAACTACCACATTTGGGAAAATGCGACACCTGAAAAAAAGAAATTTTGGACTACAAAGACACGTCTAGAAAGTGTAACACACATGCAAAAGTTTTTAGATATAAAAATGCGTAAATCTACATTTGAAAAGATAAATAAACCATTGTTTATGGGTTATTATTATAAAAATGATAGTTTGCAAGATAAAGTTGTTTCTGTAGAAGCAATGTTAAAGATGTTTGATCAACTGGGAACTTCCAAAAATTTAAAAGTTAAAAAGGCTTTTCCCAATGCTAATGATCACGTTATCACCTCTTACTTAAATGGGGATAATTATATGAAAGTAACGGAAGAAGTAATTTCCTTTTTAAATAGAGTTCTTGATATCGAGTAAATTTTTGAATTTTTTATTAAAAATGCGAACAAAATCAGCAAAAAAAAATACGATCAATGTAATTACCTTAGGATGCTCAAAGAATTTGTATGATTCAGAAGTTCTGATGGGCCAATTAAAAGGTAGTGGTCAAAATGTTGTTCATCAAAAAGAGGGTAATATTGTGGTTATCAATACCTGTGGTTTTATTGATAATGCAAAGGAAGAATCTGTAAATACAATTTTAGAACAAATCAAGTATAAAGAATCGGGAAAAGTAGACGCGGTTTATGTAACTGGATGTTTAAGTGAGCGTTACAAGCCTGATCTGAAAAAAGAAATTCCCCAAGTAGATCAATATTTTGGTACCTCAGACTTACCTCAGCTTCTTAAAGTCTTAGGTGCAGATTATAAGCATGAATTAATAGGAGAGCGAATTTTAACTACTCCCAAACACTATGCCTATTTAAAAATATCAGAGGGCTGTGATCGGCCATGTTCATTTTGTGCAATCCCATTAATGAGAGGAAAGCATCGTTCAACTCCTATTGATGAACTTGTAAAACAAACAAAAACTTTAGTTAAAGACGGAGTCAAAGAATTAATTTTGATTGCTCAGGACCTAACATATTATGGATTGGACTTGTATAAAAAAAGAAGCCTTGCTGATCTTCTCCGTGCTTTAACTAAAGTTAATGGAATTGAATGGATTCGCTTACATTATGCATTTCCATCAGGATTTCCAGAAAATGTTTTAGAAGTAATTAGAACTGAACCCAAAATTTGTAATTATTTAGACATTCCTCTTCAACATATAGCAAATCCTATTTTAAAATCAATGCGTCGCGGAACAACTAAAGATAAAACAACAAAACTCTTAAACAAGTTTCGTATTGAAGTTCCAGGAATTATTCTCAGAACTTCTTTGATAGTTGGATATCCTGGAGAGACCAAGGAAGATTTTGAGATACTTAAGACTTGGGTTAAAAAAATGAGATTTGAACGATTAGGTTGCTTTACTTATAGTCATGAAGAAAATACACATGCTTACGACTTGGAGGATAATATCCCTGAAGAATTGAAACAAGAACGTTTAAATACAATCATGGAAATTCAATCCCAAATTTCTTGGGAACATAATCAAGCATGTGTAGGGAAAAAGTATCGATGCTTAATTGATAGAAAAGAAGGAGTTCATTTTGTCGGACGGACCTTTATGGATTCTCCTGATGTTGATAACGATGTACTTATAGATGCCTCTAAATATTACCTAAAACAAGGAGATTTTGTTGATGTTAAAATTATAAAAGCTTCTGATTATGATTTAATTGGTGTTCCGATCTAAAAGAAAACGGCATTTGAAAAAACTTGTTTACCACTGTACCAAAACCCTCTAAAGAGCAAATTATCCACTAAATAAACCAAGCTTCCATTACCAAATTTTTCTTTTCCAAAAAGCAGAGACATTTTTTGATCCTCTTTAGCAAGGTGTCCTACAAATCCAGCAATAGGTTTTGTATCTGAATCAAGTATAAAAGCATTGCCCTGGTCCTCTAAAAGATTATATGAATTTGCATTCAGTTTAAGTGTATAATAGCGGGATATTCCAAATCCAAGGGGATGTGTTTTGTCAATTTTCGCTTCATAAATGCTTCCTGTTATAATTTTACTAATCTCATTACGTTCTTTTTTTGAATAAGGAAGCATTGCATTCTCCTCAATTTTATCTTTTTTCTTTTTAAGACTAAAATTATCTGTATTTGCAAAGAGATCTAAGGCACTAGATAAAGCAATAATCTTTCCTCCCTCATTCAACCATTTGGCTATTTTTTCTTCACTTTTAGAGTTTGACCATTTCCCATATGAACCGCCAGGAATAATCAATATATCGATATCAACCAAGATTTTTTCTAAGAACTTTTGATCTACTTGCATTAAAGGGTATCTAAGCTCCTTCTCGAAAAAATGCCAAACTTCACCATATCTGTAAGGTGAAGTGAAATCATTTTTAAATATAGCTATTTTAGGTGCCTTAATTAACTTTAATTCGTCAGCTCCTAAGTCGGGTCCAGCATCTGAATATCCAGTTTTTATTGGATATATTTTACGGTTGTGTTTTTCGGATAGTTTTTTTAAAATATTAATAAAATTTTTATTTTTTAAATTATCCCCTTTTAGAACAAAAAGGGATCCTTCTTCCCATTTAAATCCACTATTAGTTAAAGGAACAATATTAATTCTAACACCAAGACCTTCTTTTAAAAGAGCAGCTAAAAACTTACTATCCCTAAAACTTTTGTATCTAAAAGCGAATCCATAAGTATCCGTATTTATTTTATCTATTCTGATTTTTTTTGCTTCAAAAGGAATGGTGTTTAAACTTTCACTAGTTGCATTTGCATTAAGACCGTATGCATAAGGTAATGACCATGCTGTAATATCGTATGTTAACGAATCACTAAGTTTTGTTCTAGGCTCTAATAAAACATTAGCCAGTTTTCCTTTAGTTTGATTACTGGAAATAACCAAGGCATTTTTTGTAAATGTGGTTGTAGTATTCTTTTGCTTTTGATAATCAAAACCACGTACGGATGTTTTTTTTAATAATTGTTCACTTTTGATATTATGTTTATCAAAAAAATCTTTGAGTTCATTTAATTGATCTATGCCTCCTTCGAGAACAAAGTTTTTATACCTTAAGTTTTTATTTGCGAAATAGGCTTTATAATTCTCAATAAGTTCTGGTCTTTTTTTAACTGCCATTTCAATTGTAGAAATTCCAGTTGTATAATGATGTTGTATTCTGTCTTTTAGAGTAAGGACCAAATTTTCATCATTCTTAATACCCAGTCCAGCTATTCCACCTCCTGCTTGTTCATATGTCATGCCAATACTTCCTAGATACATAGGATAACTGTCTCCATAGCTGGGGTATAAAATATCGAAGTGTTGCTTTGTAAAATAAAACCAACCTTCTTTATCAAAATACTTTGCATGGTTTCTTCCGAGTGTGTCTTGAAAGTCTTTTTGAAATGGAGTAATCACTTCGTGTAAAGGTTCGGCAGCTGGCGCAAAATAGTAAGGACTGTTTATTCCCTGCTCATGAAAATCAACATGTATGTGAGGTAGCCATTTATTGTATTGTTTGATACGTTGTTGAGATTCTATTTGAGTGAGCCATGCCCAATCTCTGTTAAGGTCAAAAATATAATGATTTGTTCTTCCATTGTGCCACGGTTCGTGATGTTCTCTAGTATTTCGATTGTCATCATAAGAAATACTTTTAACTTGATTGTAAAAGTTCACATATCGATCTCTACCGTCGGGATTAATACAAGGGTCTAAAATTATTATAGTATCCTTAAGCCAATTTTTATATTTTGAAATTAAATCATAGGCTGTTTTCATTGAGGCTTCTGTACTTGAAGATTCATTTCCGTGAACACTATAACTTAACCAAACGATAACTTTATCATTATTTTTTGCGCCAAGAGCTGTATTACTATCTTGCATATGAGCATTACGGATATCTTCAATATTTTTTAGATTTTCTGTGTTTGATATAAAAACCAATTGTAATAATCTTCCCTCACTTGTTTTTCCATAGGGGACTAATTTTATTTCAGAAGAATTTTGTTCTAGATGCTTAAAGTATTCAACAACTTGATGGTATCTGCTAAAATTATCTCCGAGTTGATAACCAAAAAAATTACTGGGTGACTGAATTTGTCCACTAATTTGAATTGAAGAGATGACTAAAATCAGAAATAAAGACCTAGTAAGCATAAATTTATTTTTGTTTTAAAAATACACTTTCTCTTTAAACTATAAATTTCTTTTCCCAAAAAACAAATATCTTTACATAAATTGTATCATGCGAAAGCAATTCATTTCCTTGACGGATACTGGCCGTTTTTCTCAATTAATCTGTGATTATTTGAGTGAGAAGAAAAGTTTAAAAGAATTTTATGGTGTTTACCCTACTTTGGAAAATGCTCAAATTCAAATTAATCTTAAGAAGAACACTTACTCAATGAAAACAAGAGAAATTCTTGTAAAAACAATAAACGATCAATATCGAAAAATAATTCCTACGAAAGAAGTAGAAAAAAATCTCAAACTTCTTGCCAATGAAAATACATTTACAGTTACTACAGGTCATCAACTATGCTTAATGACAGGGCCTATTTATTTTCTTTATAAAATCATTAGCACAATTAATCTCTGCGGAGAGCTTAAATCAAAGTATCCTAAATTAAATTTTGTTCCGATATATTGGATGGCTAGTGAAGATCATGATTTTGATGAGATCAATAATTTTAAATTTCAAGAAAAGAAATTTAAATGGAAATCGAAATCAGCAGGTGCGGTTGGCGAAATGAATTTGGAAAATTTACAAGAAACTCTGAATCTTTTTGAAACGGAGTTAGGTAATAACTCTGAAGCAAAACTTATTAAAAAATTATTAGAAAAAAGCTACCGGAAATCAGCAAATTTATCTGAGGCAACTTTCAAATTAGTTGATCAACTTTTCAGCGACTATGGACTTATTATTCTTGAGCCAAATCAAAAGGATCTCAAGTCTATTTTTTCGACCATAATTAAAGACGAACTTAATAGGGAATCTTCTTTCAAAAATGTTAGTGAACAAATCGATTTAATTAAAAAAAAATACGATAAAAAATATACACCTCAGGTAAACCCTAGAAAGACTAATTTATTTTATTTAACAGCTGAAGGACGTTACAGAATTACAAGAAATAATAATGGTTTTTCTTTAATTGGTAATGAACAGAGTTTTACTAAAGAAGTTTTTTTAAAAATTCTAGATGATCATCCTGAGCGATTTTCACCTAATGTTATTTTAAGACCTTTATACCAAGAAATGATTTTGCCTAACTTGTTTTACATCGGTGGAGCTGGTGAATTATCTTATTGGTTTCAGTTAAAAAGAAATTTTGATTACCATAAGATACCATTTCCGTCTCTTTTATTGAGAAACTCGGCTTTAATTTATTCTGGGAAATTGAGAAAAAAAATAGAAAAATTAAACTTATCAATTTCAGATTTATTTTTAAAGAGAGACGAATTAGTTGATAAAAAAATTCATCAAATAAGTAGTATTGATTTAGATTTAAAATTTCTTAAAGTTCAATTAAATAAACAATTTAACCATCTTAGGTCATTAATGTCACAAACAGATAAATCCTTTGAAGGAGCAGTTAATGCTCAATTAAAAAAACAGACAAGAGGTATAGATTATTTAGAAAAACGATTATTAAAAGCTCAAAAAAAGAAGCTTTCAGATCATATTCAAAGGTTATCAATTTTACACAATCATTTATTTCCAGACGATAGTCTTCAGGAGAGAATCTCGAATTTTACAGTTTTTTATTTAGAAATGGGTGAAAATATGATTCCCTCACTCATCAAATGTTTAGATCCGTTAAATCCAAATTTTACATTAATTGAGTATTAATAACTCATGGTTATTAAATTAAAAATTAGGCATTAAAGCCATGTTTTAAATTGTATTTTTGCTCATGCAAGAAAAAGTACTTATTCTCGATTTTGGTTCTCAGTATACACAATTAATTGCCCGAAGAGTTAGGGAGCTTTTTATTTATTGTGAAATTCATCCGTTCAATTTACCACCAGCAAATATTTTAAGTTTTAAAGCCGTTATTTTGTCAGGATCCCCTTTTTCAGTTCGATCAGAAGATGCCCTTCATCCTGATTTAAATCAAATTAAAGGGAAAATTCCTCTTTTAGGGATTTGTTATGGAGCGCAATATCTAGCTCACTTTTTTGGAGGAGAAGTAAGCCCCTCAAATACAAGAGAATATGGACGAGCTCAACTTTCTTCTTTTGATAACAAAGATCCTTTTTTTAAAGGAGTTACATCTAATAGTCAGGTATGGATGAGCCATGCTGATACAATTCTTGTACTCCCAAATGAATCAATTTGTATTGGGAGTACTCATGATGTTAAAAATGCGGCATTTAAAATAATAGGTGAAAATACATATGGAATTCAGTTTCATCCTGAGGTTTATCACTCTTCAGATGGGAGTCAGATTTTGGAAAACTTTTTAGTTAATATATCTGGTATCAAACAAGAATGGACTCCTGATTCCTTTGTAGATATGACTCTGAAGGATTTAAAAGAGAAGATTGGTGATGAAAAGGTTATTCTTGGTCTCTCTGGAGGCGTTGATTCCTCTGTTGCAGCTATGCTTCTTCACAAATCTATTGGTGATCAATTAAATTGTATTTTTGTCAATAATGGTTTATTGAGAAAGAATGAATTTGATGATGTTTTAGAAAAATACTCAGGGATGGGACTTAATGTCAAGGGTGTTGATGCTTCAGATCAATTTCTTGATGCTCTTCAGGGTGTTTCTGATCCGGAGAGTAAGCGAAAAATTATTGGAAAAATATTTATTGATGTCTTTGATGCAGAATCAAAAAAAATTGAACGTGCAAAATGGCTAGGCCAGGGGACTATTTATCCTGATGTGATTGAATCTATTTCAGTTAAGGGTCCGTCTGCAACTATAAAATCACACCACAATGTTGGTGGTTTACCAGATTATATGAAATTAAACTTAGTAGAGCCTCTGCGAATGCTTTTTAAAGATGAAGTCAGGCGTGTTGGGAAAAGTTTGGGTATAGATCCTATCCTTTTAGGACGACATCCATTTCCTGGCCCTGGTTTGGCTATTCGTATTTTAGGAGATATAACACGAGAAAAAGTTAAAATTTTACAAGAAGTTGATGCTATTTTTATCGAAGGGCTTAAGAAGTGGAAGTTATATGATCAAGTCTGGCAGGCAGGAGCAATTTTCCTTCCAGTAAATAGTGTCGGAGTTATGGGTGACGAACGTACTTATGAGAATTGCGTAGCATTGAGAGCAGTTCAATCGACAGATGGAATGACTGCCGATTGGGTTGATTTACCTTATGCCTTTTTACAAAAAATGTCAAGCGAAATTATAAATAAGGTAAAAGGAATTAACAGGGTAGTTTATGATATTAGTTCAAAACCACCGGCAACCATAGAATGGGAATAGTTTTATGTTTTATAATATGAGAAAATATAAATTTTTCTTTTTTATTTTAATTGGGCTTCACTCGGGCTTCGCTCAAACTCCTGAACGTTTTATTAATCATCGTGTTAAAAAAGAGGAGACATTGATACAAATAAGTGAAATTTATAAAGTTAGCCAAGATCAAATTTTGGAATACAACCCCTTTTTACAAAATAATAGTATTAGAAGGCGAATGAATCTGCGAGTTCCAGTATACATTCAAAATAATAGTTCAAAAAATATTACTATAATTCCGAACAAAGAAGAACTAAACATTCATGTAGTTAAACCTAAAGAAACCAAATGGCGTTTAGCTTATGAATATAAAATGACACTAAAAGAATTAGATTCTTTTAACCCCCAAATTATTGATGGTCTAAAAATTGGTCAAGAAATTCGGGTTCGCAATTCGGAGTTTCGAAAAGAATTGCCAGAAAAAGACTCTGAATACAATTATTATAAAGTACAAAAGTCTGAAGGATACTATCGTATCGAAAAAAAACTCGGCATCAATCGTAATATTTTAGATTCACTAAACCCTATTTTATCTGAAACTGGACTTCAAGTGGGTATGATTTTAAGAGTCCCCGATTCTTTAAGTGGAAAGTTAAAAATTGACAATGACCTTTTAGTGGAAAGAGTGAATTTATTAGACTCAACTATTCAAAGAAGTAAATTAAAATTAGGTCTTTTATTACCTTTCAAAACAAGGGATATAATTTTTGATTCGATTGAAGATACAAAAAAGACTCTTGCAGGTAGAAATCTTCACACTTTATCACTTGATTTCTATACTGGAGTCCTTTTTGCTGTTGAAAAGGCATCAAATAAAGGCATTCAAATTGATGTAAAAACATTCGACACCGATAATAATAAAAATCAAATTAAAGAACTTATTAATATTAATGATTTTAGTGACTTAGATTTGCTTATCGGACCACTAATTCCAGCAAATTTTGATTTTATTTCAAACCAAGAAAGTTTGAAAAAAATCCCTAAAATTGCACCTCTATCTTCTCGACCAGTGGAATTTCGCAAAAATGTTTTTCAGTCTGTTACTGCTGAGAAAGATTATCGAGACAAAATGTATGAGTATCTGGAGAAAAGATTAGATAGCAGTCAAAACGTTGTTATTGTTGCAGATCATTTGAATCGTAAAATAGAAAAAAAGCTTCTTTCACTTTTTCCTTGGGCAATTAAAATTAGACCTCAAAATGAGGATTATGTAATTCCCGAATTAGTAGATTCATTGCTAATAGATTCTGTACCAAATAAAGTTATTTTGGAGACCCAATCTTTTCCTTTGATAGCTAGTGCTATTTCTCAATTCAATGCTCAAAACACAAAAAATAGAGATGTCCAATTATTTACTACTTATAGAAGTAATGCTTACGATAATGTAAATCTTTCAAGAATTGTTTTGGGTGGTTTAAATTTTACATATTCAAGTGGTTTTAAACCATTAGATAGACCTTATGAAGATCCTTTTATTCGGAATTATATCAATAAATTTGGAAAACCACCGAATAAAGAAGCTATTCGAGCATATGATGTTACTATGGATGCTATATTAAGAATTGCAGTTTCTAAAAAACTTCAAAATTCGTTATATTTAGGTGAAACTCAATATGAGTCTAATCGTTTCCTGTATAAAGAAAATAGCAATGAATCTTTCGTTAATAAGGCTCAATACATCTTAAAGCATGATGGCTATGAAATAATTGAGATAAAAGAATAGAGCTCGGAAAGCATTAAAATCCTCCTGATTTTTGTAAATTTGAGCCCGGTACAAAATTCTATTAAAAAAACCGGATGTCCAAAACTAAGTATATTTTTGTAACAGGAGGAGTTACTTCATCTCTAGGGAAAGGTATCATAGCTGCATCTTTAGCTAAATTATTACAGGGCCAGAACTTTAAGGTAACAATACAAAAATTTGATCCTTACTTAAATGTAGATCCTGGAACCCTTAATCCTTACGAACATGGAGAGTGTTTTGTCACTGATGATGGAGCAGAAACAGATTTAGACTTAGGACATTATGAGCGTTTTCTAAACGTTAATACTTCTCAAGCAAATAATGTAACTACTGGGCGAGTCTATCAGAGTGTTATTGAGAAAGAACGAAAAGGAGAGTTTTTAGGAAAGACAGTTCAAGTTATTCCACATATTACTAATGAAATAAAAGAACGTATGCGCTTGTTGGGTGATTCAGGTGAATATGATATTGTAATAACTGAAATAGGAGGTACAGTTGGAGATATTGAATCATTACCTTATATAGAATCTGTTAGACAGATGATTTGGGATTTAGGAAAAGAAAATGCACTAGTTATACACTTGACTTTAATTCCTTTTCTTGCTGCTACAGGTGAATTGAAGACGAAGCCTACTCAGCATTCAGTAAAAACCCTTATGGAAAGCGGAATTTCAGCTGATATTATTGTATGTAGAACAGAGCACAAATTGACAGAGGAAATTAAAGATAAGCTAGCCTTATTTTGCAATGTTAAAAAAGAGGCTGTAATTCAGTCAATTGACGTGGAAACTATTTATGATGTTCCATTAAAAATGTCAGAAGAAGGCTTGAATCGAGTAGTTTTGAAAAAACTTAATCTTAAGGCCAAACAAGAGCTCAATTTAAAAAATTGGAATTCTTTTTTAAAAAAATTTAAAAATCCTAAGCACAATATAAAAATTGGTTTGGTTGGAAAATATGTTGAACTTCAAGATTCATATAAATCTATATTAGAATCTTTGATTCATGCTGGAGCGGAGAATGAAACTGAAATTGATGTAATAAGTATACATTCGGAACATTTAGATGAAAGTAATGTTAAAAAGTTACTAAACCGTTTAAATGGTTTAATCGTTGCGCCAGGTTTTGGGGAGAGAGGAATTGAGGGCAAAATAAGTGCAATTACTTATGCCCGTGAAAATAAAATTCCTTTTTTTGGGATATGTTTAGGGATGCAAATGGCAGTAATTGAGTATGCAAGAAATAAAGTTGGGCTTGTAGAAGCAAATTCAACTGAAATGCTACCTAATTGCAAGGTTCCGGTCATTGATTTAATGGAATCTCAAAAGAAAATTATTAAAAAAGGAGGAACAATGCGCCTAGGCTCATGGGATTGTGATTTAAATGAAAATACTATTTCTGCAAATGCTTACGCTGTAAATAGTATTTCCGAGCGTCACCGCCATAGATATGAATTTAATAACGGTTATTTTGAAAAGGTTTTTGACCAAGACTTTATCGTAGCAGGCACAAATCCTGAAACAGGATTAGTAGAGATTATTGAATACAAAAATCATCCATGGTTTGTTGGTGTTCAGTTTCATCCGGAATATAAAAGTACAGTTTCAACACCTCATCCACTTTTCAAAGCGTTTGTAAAAGCAAGTCTAGGTAATAAATAAAATTATAAAGCTACAAATGGAAGAAAAAAAGTTTGACCCGTATCAATTTATAGGATTTATACTTATTGCATTAATACTTACCTGGATGCTTTATCGAAACGGACCAGAACAAGAGACAGCAAAATCAGATATAAAAATAAAAACTGAACAAGTACAAGAAAACCTAATAGATCAAGTTCTGAAAGATTCAATACAACAGCAGCAAAAGGTTTTGGCATACGGTGATCTTGGAAGACTATTTGAACCTAATTCAGTCCCTATTACCAAGTTTTCAACTGATAACATGATTTTAGAATTCGAACCAAAGGGTGGAGGAATAAGTAGATTGGCTTTAAGTGAATTTGAAAATCACGAAGATCAACCCGTTCCAATGGTTCAAGATGGAAATATGAATTTTAATATTTCCTTAAATACCAAAGACGGACGAATTTTAAATACTAGAGATTTTTATTTTACTCCTATATTAACAGAAAAAAGTGATTTATTTATATTAGAAATGAAAGCTTTGCTTTCAGACAGTCAATATATTTCTTATCAGTATAATTTTCCGAAAAAGGGTTACTTATTTACAGTCACTTTTAAGACCGTGGGTATGGAAACTATTTTAGACAATTATCAAAACCCAACGGTTAATTGGTCTACAGATGTTTATAGAAATTCAAGAAGTATTGATTATGAAAATCGTTATACTGAATATACTTTTGGTTATGAAGACGATAGGGTAGATTATTTGTCTCTAAGTGGTGAAGATCGAGAGACTCGTCAAGATATACGTTGGATATCTTATAGACAGCACTTTTTTAGTTCGATTTTAATTCCAGATTCAAATATTTTAAGTGTGGAAATGGAGTCAAAGGACTTGTCTGGAGAAGAGAGTTTAGAGGAAAAATATACTAAGCGTTTTAAAACTTCTTTTGCATTGCCCACTCAATCAGGAAACATAAACTCTAATTATAAATTTTATTTTGGACCAACTGATTACAACACTCTAAAAAATATTGAAGGAGATCTAGAATCATCAATTCCGATGGGATGGGGCATTTTTGGATGGATCAATCGAGTTATTTTTCTTCCTTTATTTGGTTTTTTGTCATCTTTTCTTTCGTATGGTATTGCCATCATTGTAATGACTCTTATAGTGAGGTTATTAATGTCCCCAGTAACTTATAAATCTTATGTTTCACAGATTAAAATGAAAGTTTTACGCCCTGATGTAGATTTAATTACAGCAAAGTATAAAGATGATGCTGTTAAACGTCAGCAGGAAACTATGAGTTTGTATTCTCGTGCAGGTGCTAATCCTATGTCAGGTTGTGTTCCCGCATTAATTCAGCTTCCCGTATTTTATGCCTTATTCTCTTTTTTTCCTGTTGCATTTGTACTAAGAGACAAAAGCTTTCTTTGGGCAGATGATCTTTC
>MDTB01175874.1_pt1 | contig 13660 bp, 19 predicted proteins | sample 811161 | NCBI WGS metagenome assembly MDTB01 (sample SAMN05326650, study PRJNA326480) | marine metagenome | isolation source: seawater | place: Mediterranean Sea | collected 2009
TGATCCATCAGAATAACCTGTATCTACGGCAGACGCGTCGCTCCATGGTGTAAATGTTCCAATATATCCACCCTCTGGAATACCATAAGCTAAATTGTAACCAACCAACCAGAACATAACTCCAGCGATTGAATAAAGACCTATATTTTTTGCACAGATTGCTGAAACAGATTTCGATGTTACTAAACCTGACTCTAACATTGTAAATCCAGCGGCCATCCACATGACCAAGAAACCTGACATTAAAAACAATAGGGTGTTAAATATATATTGAGTCTCTGCAGATACTGTAGTCTCGGCATAGCCTAGACCAGCGAACGCAAAATAAACTGCGGTACCAGCAAAGAAATATCCTAAGTATTTTTTCATAACTTTCTCCCTTGTTAAGCGTGGTTTATAGAATTTAATAAGTAAGATTAGAATTGAATTGTATTAATTTGAGCTATGCATTTTTTGCAAGTATTTTAGCCCTTATTTGATTATATCAAATAAGGGCTTAAAATAACTTCTATCGATTAAACATTTCTTTTAAGCTTTTAGCGGGTAAAAACTTTACTTTTTGTGATGCAGCTATTTGAATAGACTCGCCGGTTCTAGGATTTCTACCTACTCTAGCCTTTCTTTTAGCTACTTTATAGGTACCAAAACCTGCTATTTTAACTGTGTCATCGTTTTTAAGCGCGTCAAGAATTATCGTAGTTATTGAGTCAAAGGTTCTCTCAGCATCAGCTTTACTTTGGCCCAGTGTGGACGATATTTTTGCTACTAGTTGTTTTTTATTCATTTATGCCCCTTTTTTATTACTCTAATCTCAACAAAAACTGAGGAAAATCAACAATTTTTTTTATGCTAAAAATACATATTAACACCATATATAGTAATCAAAAAACCTTGATTTTATTAGTTTTTTTGATGTGAGAAAATTGGCTTAAAACAAGCCTAAATCTTTAAGATCATTAATAGTAGTAAAAAACATTAAAGACAACAACAAGAACAATCCGATTCGAAAAAATCCCTCCTGAGTTTTCTGGCTTAATGGCCGTCCAAGAATTTTTTCAATAGCGTAGAACATTAAATGTCCTCCATCTAATAAAGGGATGGGAAACAAATTTATTAAACCCAAGCTTATTGAAATGTAAGCCATTATGCTCAGAAAAGCTATAAAACCATATTGAGAAACCTGACCCGTTATTTTTGCAATTCTTATTGGTCCGCCCAATTGAGAGGAATCTCCTTTTCCCTTAAACATTGAGAATACAAATTCCATAGTGGTTTTTGTTACAAACCATGTTTCTTTTGAGGCATAATAGATTGCAGTAGCTGGTCCCAATCTTTGACGATTAAATTCATCGTTTAAAGGAGCAATTTTAATACCTATAATTCTTTTTTTTGCTTTATTACCTAAATTATCCTTATCTTCAATTTCTTTAGGTTTAACATTTATTGCTAATTCTTGATTATTTCTCAAAACTAAAATTTTTATAACTTCCTTAGTGGAAGTATTGATAAATGTAGGAACTTCCATGACGCTTTTAACTTTATTGTTATTAATTGAGAGAATAACATCGTTTTGTTGTAAACCAGACTCGTATGCAGGGCTATTTTCTTGAACTTCTGCTATCTTAGCGGGTGTAAAATCTTTACCAGCAAACATATATATAAAACTAAATATAAAAATAGCTAAAATAAAATTGGCTAAAGGGCCTCCAAAAACTATTAACGATCTTTGATATAGCGGCTTTAATACAAAGAGTTTATTTTGATCTTCCTCGTTATATTTTTTTAGAATCTCTTTTTGCTCTGCGTAGCTAAAAACATTTCTATCACCAAAAAACTTTACGTAACCGCCTAGAGGAATTAAGCAAAATTTCCATCTTGTGCCTTTTTTATCATTAAAACCAAACAATTCTTTTCCAAACCCAATAGAAAAATCAGTAACACCGACGCCATATTTTTTTGCAAAATAATAATGTCCATACTCGTGAACAAAAACTACAATAGTTAACAAAATTATGAAAGGTAATATAAAATTTAAAATTTCCATTCGTTTACCTTGCTAAAAATAAAGTTTCTAAAAGCTACCAGTTTAGCATTATTTTTTAGTGATTCTGGATAAACAAAATGAGTCTCTGTGGGCTTTCCTGATTCAGTTGGTAAAACTTTTGTTATCCCGTGTACATTGTGAGCAATATAATCTGGTAAAGCAGCTAAACCAACTCCGCTTTGAACTGCTAGTAATAATCCATATACACTATTTACTTTCATCAATGATTTCCTTTTTTTTCCTTCTTTTGTACCCACTTTTAATACCCAGTCAGGATTGTAAACAGGTGAAGGTGCACCTTTTCCATAAGTGATGAATTTATGTTTATCTAAATCTTTTAATGATTTTGGATAACTATTTTCTTCTAAATATTGATTTGATCCGTATATATGATAGTTAAAATCAACAAATTTTTTTTGAATTAAATTCAGTTGTTTGGGTCTTCTCATTCTAATAGCCACATCAGCCTGTCGAGTTGCTAGATCAAGTTCATTATCAGCAAATATTAATTCAATTTCTATATCTGGATGAAGATCCATAAATTCTTTTATTCGTGGCGTCAACCAAGTCGTACCGAAACTTACTACCGTTGTAACAATAAGCTTACCATTCAGTTTGTCTTTTTCTTCGCTTAAATTAGACTCTACGTCTTTAAGTTTTGAAATAACTTCATGGGCAGTTTTAAATAAGTACTTACCATTGTCAGTTAATGCCAATCCTCTTGCGTGTCTCTCAAAAAGCTTAATTTTCAGATCGTTTTCTAGTGACTGAATTTGCCTGCTTATAGCCGATTGACTTAGATTGAGTATTGTCGATGCTTTAGTAAAACTACTAGCTTCAGCAACTGTGTGAAAAATTTTTAATTTGTCCCAATCCATTTATTATTTATTTGGATTAATGATATATCTTCCAAATGTCTGACCTTTTAACATATTTGGGAAAGTTTTTAAAAGATCATCTAAGCTTAACTCTTTAGTTAAACTCTCAATTTTTTTAAAATCTATTAATTTAACTGCTTCATTCCAAACAAATTCTTTTCTTTTTACTGAAGTTGCAGATGAGTCTATTCCCCAAAGTTTTACGCCTCTTATTATAAATGGCATAACGTTGGTGTTAATTTTATTTCCACCAGCATTTCCGCAAGCTGCTACAATTCCATTTGGATTTGTTTGAGCTAAAATTTTTGTTAGCGCCTCACCCCCAACCGTGTCTACTACGCCGTCCCAGACGCCTTTTTCTAGAAGTTTACTTTCTCCAATAAACTCTTTTCTTTCGATGATGTTTTGTGCTCCAAGATCTTTTAAATAACCAGATTTGTCTTTTTTACCTGTTACAGCATGAACTTTGTATCCCATCTTATTTAATACCATTACCGCCACACTACCAACTCCTCCTGTAGCACCTGTAACCAAAACATCTTTTATCTTCGAACCCAGTAAAATTTCTTCTTTAGCCTTAATCGCAAAAGAGCATAGCAAAGCAGTTAAACCTGCAGTACCAAGCATCATTGCTTGTTTGTTTGAAAGGTCTTGAGGAGCTTTTACAATAAAATCTGAACTTACATTTGCATATTGTGCAAAACCACCAAAGAATACTTCACCAACTCTAAATCCTGTTAAAATTACTCGATCACCTTTTTTAAATTTTTCATCTTGAGAGTTTTCTACGGTTCCAGAAAAATCTATACCAGGAACAAAAGGAAATTTCCGAACTATCCTTCCTCCATCTTTTAAAATTAGAGCATCCTTGAAGTTTAGACTTGAATAGTCGACTTTAACTAATACATTTCCATCTTTAAGTTCATCGGTATTAATTTCTCTTATCTCTCTTGAAAACTTTTCATTTTGGTTGTCAATAACAATTGCTTTGAAATTTTGAGACATTATTTGCCGATATGTTTTAAATATCTATTTTGAAGAGATAGATCATCTCTAAAAGAACCTAAAAAATAATTTGTAAGTGTTGTTGCTTTCTCTTTTTTTATTCCTCGCATTGTCATACATTGATGAGCAGCATCAATTGTAACCGCAACCCCTTTAGCCTCCAATCCGCTCATAAGTGCCTTTGCAATTTGCATATTTAATCTTTCTTGCGTTTGCAACCTTTTTGAAAAAACCTCAACAGTTCTAGCCAACTTACTTAATCCCACTATTTTTTTATTTGGAATGTAAGCTATATGAGCTACTCCAATTATAGGTGCCATATGATGTTCGCAATGACTTTCTAAAGTAATGTTTTTTTCTATTACCATATCATCGTAACCCTCTACATCACCGAAAGTTTTACTTAATGCTTTTTGAGCGTTTTGGCTATAACCTCCAAAATATTCTTTAAATGCTTTAATAACTCTTTTTGGTGTTTCCCTCAAACCCTCTCTATTAGGATCTTCACCAATCCATTTTAAAATAATTTTAACCGCCTCTTCAGCCTCTTTATCAGATACTTGAGACTGATTTAATGATGATTTATCTAAATCTTTAACCAATTTCATAATTTCAAACATTATTATAGGACTTAATTTGTTAATGCAAATTGCTATTTTGTCTTTTTTTCACTATTTTAGCTTAATGTTTAAAAAAAGAGAGAATGTTTTTGAAATTGAAGAGGGAAAATATCTATCTCCCAAATTTGATCAAAATGGTCTTATTCCAGTAATTACTTCAGATCATAATACAGGGGAAATTTTAATGCATGGTTATATGAATAATGAGTCTTTAAAAAAAACAATTGAAACGAAGGAGGCCCACTATTGGAGTAGATCAAGAGGAATGATCTGGCATAAAGGTAAAACAAGTGGATTCACTCAAAAAGTAAAACAATTAAGAATAGATGACGATCAAGATTCTTTATGGTTAGTAGTTGATATTGGCAATGGTGCGAGCTGTCACGTAGGCTATAAGTCTTGTTTTTATAGATCAATCCCACTGGGTAAAATTGATAATAGCGAAAATATTGAAATGATATTTGAGGAAAAAGAAAAAAAATTCGATCCCAAAAAAGTTTACAAAGGTCAACCTAACCCAACAAAAGTTTAATTGTGAAAAAAGATTTTCAAAAAAATGTTTTCGGTGAAAATTTGGAACCCTGCTCAAACAATCCTGTAACTGGCTGGTTGAGAGATGGGTGTTGTAACACAGATAAAAACGACCATGGACTGCACACAGTTTGCGCAAAAGTCACAGATGAATTTTTAGATTGGTCCAAAAAAGTTGGAAATGACTTAAGTACTCCGCGACCAGAGTTTGGTTTTCCAGGGCTAAAGGATGGAGATTGCTGGTGTATTTGTGCATCTTGGTTTGATAAAGCAATAGAAGAAGGGGTTGCTTGTTCAATTTTTTTAAAAAAAACTAATATTAAAACACTTGAATTAATACCAATTGATAAATTGAAAAAATTTGCCTCTGACTTATATTAGTAAATTTTAGTTCCTCGATTTTTGATTATAAGATCAAGTTCGTTATATTCTTCGCAATTACAGTTCTTTAGAATTTCTAGTCTCTCATTTGCTTTATCAATTCTATTTGTCTGTACATACAATTCTCCTAGATACTCATTTATACCATTGTGTCTTGGGTTGAGACTTAAACCCTCTAAATAATATTGCTCCGCTTTTTCAAAGTTCCCGATTTTACGAGTGGTATATCCCATGTAATTTAAAATATCTGGATTTTTTTTATCAGATTTATAAGCGCTTTCTAACTTCTTGAAATCTTTGCTATAAAGTTTTTTCGCTTTCTCTGGCTTATTTTTTTTTTCTTGTTTGCCAGCTCTTTTTATAAAATCAACAGCTTCATCATATGGAGAATTCTTTGAGCTTCCTCCGCTACCCCCTCCGCCTGCTGCAAATGCATAGTTGCAGATTAATAAAGAAACAATAAAAATTAATATTTTATTCATATTTTAATTCTAAATATTTTTAACATATTTGTTATGCGACAGATGATCTACCACCGTCAATTGCTATTATTTGTCCTGTTACCCAAGAACTTTCCTTGCTTAATAAAAAACTTAATATTGTTGCAAAATCATCACCTTGACCTACTCTTTTCATTGGATGCATTCTTGCAATATTTTCTGCCATTTTCTCATTCTTTAAAATTGGTTCGGCTATAGTAGATTTTGATATACTTGGAGCAATACAATTAACTCTGACGTTTGGTGCAAATTCTGCGGCTAGTGAAACTGTTAATCCTTCAACAGCTGCTTTAGCAGATGATATAATGCTATGATTAGTAAATCCTTTTTTAGCAGCAACGGTCGAAAATAATACTATTGAACCTTTATTAGATTTAAGTTTTTCATAGGTCGCTCTAATAATCTCAGTTGCAGAGATTAAATTTAAGTTAAAGCTTTGCATAAAGTCGCTTTTTTTTGTTAGCTTTAAGGGTTTCAATTCAATGGAACCAACACAATATGCAAGCCCATCTATGTCTTCTTCGGCTAAATCATTGAGTATTTGGTCTGAAAAATTTTCATTTAAAACGTCGGCTATTGTATAAGATGCATTAAGTTCTTTAGACAACGTTAAAATTTTTTCTTTATTTCTACCTACTAAGTGAACTTCTCCACCCGTGCTCACTATCTTTCTTGCTAATGATGAGCCGATTGAACCTGAAGCGCCAATAATTAGTTTTTTCATAAATGTTTATTATCAGTTATATAGATGATTAATAGCAAAATAATGCCGCGCCTTTTTTAAACTTTTATACATTTATAATTTCTAAACTCCTCTAAATAAAATTAATATAATTAACAAAATTAAAGCTTGAAAAAACCACGCTAGAATAACCACTCCCAAAGCACGCCATAAAGATTTATAATCTAAAGCCGATTTTACTGCAACAACCATACAAGCTAACATCCAGAAGGCTGATCCAATAAAAGTTACAGCCATTAAATCTGGCGTTATACCAAATACCCTTATAATTCCAGGTGCACTTGAAAAACCAATAGTTCTTAGCAACTCTCCGTGATCGCTCTTGGTATTTTTTTCAGGAAATAATCGTACGCCAATAAAATAAATTACATAAGCCCAGACATACCAACTTAATAATGACAATAATGGTGCAAGTAAAAAATTAGATACACCTAAATGTATTGAACCAACTCCAGCAGCTAAACTTGCTAAAACTACAACTGCTGCCGCTTGCAAAGTAGCTTTTTTGTCTTTTTCCACCTCTTCATAAAGATCTATATCAATTTTTATAGCTCTATAAATTCTATTCAAAAAATTTTTCATATTTAAAGAAATTTTAATATATTAAAAAGTTTATTATGCAATTTTTTATTAGAAGTTGCCAGTATATTTCCTCCATTATTTGGAGATTTATTTTTCCAATTAGATACAAAGCCACCAGCATTTTTTATTATTGGAATTAATGGTGCAATATCATACGACTTTAGATTAGCCTCTATCACCGCATCAACTTTACCCTCTGTTAATAAACAATAACTCAATGCATCATAACTATTTAAAAATATAATATTTTTCAATTTTGAAATTAAAAAATCTTTTTTTGTTTTTGAAAATTTATGGTGAAAATTTATACAAACTTTAATTTTTTTATTATTTGTTTTTTTTAATTTAAGTATTTTTTTTTTAAACTTATGCTGGAAAATATATGAATTTTTGTGATCACTTATGTAAAATTTTTTTAATTCTGGAAAATTTGCTAGCCCAAGTACAAACTTATTGTTATAAGATAGACCAATTAAATTTGACCAAGTGGGTAAATTATTAATGAATTTTTTTGTTCCATCAATTGGATCAACTATCCACAGATAATCGCTTGTTCTTTTAAAAAGCTTGAACTCTTCACCGTCTATGGAGTCGTCTTTAAATTTTTTTTTAATTTCAAGTCTTATGAACTTTTCAAAATTTTTATCAAAATTAGTTACCGGATCATAAATTTTTTTTCTCTTGGATTTATTAAAAATTTTTACTTCGCTTTCTATCTTTTTATCAAAAAAATTATTTAAATCTAACGCCATTTTTTTTAAAAAGATGTATCTTTTTTTTAATTTCATTATTTTTTTTTAATTTAATACAAAAATTGAAAAGTTTAATAGAAGTGCGTAACTTGACCACAAAAGATATGGTAACATTAAGAAATATGAAATCTTGTCATTTTTTTTATAAAGATTTAATAAAACAAATATAAAAGAAATTATAATTATTAAATTTATCATTGCTAAACCTATGTTATGGAAACCAAAAAAAATTACACTCCAAATTGCGTTAAAAAATAAGTGTATAAAGTAGATTGTTAATATTTTTTTATTATTATTTCCATTCCAAACCCTCCATGCAGCTACAGACATAAAAAAATACAGCGTTGACCATACTGGAGCAAAAACCCATGAGGGCGGATTAAATGTTGGTAAAATTAATTGAGAGTACCAGGGTTCTTTATACAAATTCGTAACAAAACTGCCTATAACTGAAGCAGAAAACGTAGAAATTAATATTACAAAAAAAGACAAATATTTATTTCTCATTATTTGAGGTATAAACAATTTATGTCAAAAAATCAGAAAAAAGTTTGGGTTGTGGGTGCCAGTAGTGGTATTGGAAGGGCGGTTGCTGAAAAATTTGCTTCAAATGATTGGAAAGTAGCTGTCTCAGCACGAACTAAAGAGGTGCTGGAACAAATGTCAAAAAATCCAAATATATTCTCATACCCATTAGATGTTACCGACCAGAAACAAATTAATAATGTATTTAATGATATTATAACTGAATTTGGTGACTTAGATCTTTGTATATTTTCAAGTGGAACTTACGATCCAAAAGATGAAAGTAAAATTGACACTGATAAAATAAAAAACGTTATTAAGGTAAATTTTTTTGGAGTAGTAGATTGCGTAAAAACTATTGAGGATTATTTCAAAAATAAAAAATCTGGACACATATCAATTGTTTCTTCAATTGCCGGTTACAGGGGATTACCAAATTCAAGTGGTTATGGCCCGTCAAAAGCCGCTTTGACAAATTTTGCAGAAAGTATTTATTTCGATTTTAAAAAGTACGGAGTAAGAGTTTCAATTATTTCTCCTGGTTTTATCAAAACTCCTTTAACAGATAAAAATGAATTTCCAATGCCATTTCTTAGAACACCTGATTATGCTGCTAAGGAAATTTTTAATGGTTTAGTTAAAAGCAATGCTTTTGAAATTCACTTTCCAAAAGGACTTACTTTAACTTTGAAATTTTTAAGGATATTGCCTTACAGGCTCTATTTATTTTTAGTAGATAAATTAGTCAAACGTTAATCTTTAACAAACATTACAGTTAACTCAGCTACCTTAATTCCAAACTTTGTCATTGTAGCTCGGTTTATAGCCACACGCTCGTCTTGCATAAAAATCCAATCATCAAAAGTAATTTTAATGTTTTTACCTTTTACTGGTACCAATAATACATACTCAAATTTAAATGCTGGACCGTATGAGTAACCTTTTGCGGTCCCAACAACATCCGAAGCTGTTCCTTCATAATTATTTTCATCTATTTTTTTTATTTTCCATTGGCGTATTTGCTGCTCTCCATCATTCCAGTCGAAAACCTCGTTTAAAATTAATTCAGAACCGTCCCATTTTCCATTTAAATCAGCTTTAAACTGTCTTGTAACTTTTCCAGATCTGCTTTGTAATACTCCCCATGCTTTAACATTGCCTGATAGATAATTTTCTATTATCAATCTTGGTTTTTGGTCTTTAAAATCAGTTGGTTTCATTTTATTTGCACATCCTGTTATGAAAATTAATAAAAAAAGTCCGATAAATTTTTTCATAATTAATATCTATTAGACATCGAGAATTGAATCAAGTTAATGTTTCTAGACTTAAAACCACCCTCGCAGTAAGATAAGTAAAATTCCCACATACGTTTAAAATAGTCATCAAAGCCGAGGGGGCTAATTTTTTCCCAGATACCTAAAAAATTCTCTCTCCAAATGGCTAGGGTTTTAGCATAATCATCTGAATAAAAATTAATTTTATCAAGTTGTAAATTATTTTTATTTATTAATTTTTCCATAAAATTAATTGAGGGTAAAAATCCACCTGGAAAAATGTATTTTTGAATAAAGTCTTCATTAGCCCTGTATCTATCGAACAAATCATCTTTAATAACGATACCTTGAATAGCAGCAGTTCCATTATTATTCAGCACTTTTTTTATAGTTTCAAAATATTTGTCCATGTATTTTTCACCAACTGCCTCGATCATCTCTATTGAGGCAACATGGTCATACTTGTCATTTAAGTCTCTGTAATCTAAGAACTTAACATTAACTTTGTTATTAAGCCCTGAATTAAATATTTTCTTTTTTTGTGAAATCATATTGATTTTTTGAAATCGTAATGCAATCAATGTGTACGTCATATTTTTTTCCTAAATACTCAGCAAATCCGCCCCATCCACATCCAATTTCTAAAATCTTATTACCTTCTTTTATTTTTAATAAATTTATAAGCTCTTGAAATTTATTTTTTTGAGCATTTTCTAGAGTATCATTACTATTTTTATACACTGCGCTTGAGTATGTTAGAGACTTGTCAAGCCACAAAGAAAAAAATTCGTTTCCTAAATCGTAATGTTTTGAAATATACTTAATGCTTTTTGATTTAGTATTGGATGCGAATATTTTTTTAGTAAATTCTTAATCTTTTGTATCTTTAAACTACCTGAGAAAGAATAAATTATATTTATATTTCTAGCAGTGAGCTCAATTAAATTTGTTAACTTTGAGGAGTAAAAATCTTTTTTCATATGTGCTTCTCCTAGTGCCGAACTTCCACCAAGTACTACATTCAAGTAAAATTTAGGGTTATTAATTTTTATATCAGCAGATAATCTGCTTTTAAGATCACCAAAATGATAGACTTTGCCATCATAATTAATTAATTTTAGATTCCCTTGTGATATATTTTTTAATTTATTGAAAACAAATTTTTCTGATATTTTGATAAAGCTCATTAATATTCCTCATAACTTAAATTATTTTTTAATTTAACATCCCTTTTTCTATATATTGCTCCTTTTTTCCATAATAGAAATGCTTCAAAATGTATCGAACCAATAATTTTGATTGTCATTAAAGGATATTTTAAAAAGTTGATTAAAAGTTGTCTAAAACTAAATTCTTTTTTATCTCCAGTTTGAGTTGCGGTCAAAATTGTGCCGCTTACATCTGTTTGTTTTATAAAAACTGATAGCTTATTATTTGGATCGAACAATTTAAAATTATAGTAGGTTCCCATATCCATAAACGGAGAAACATAAAATTTTTTTTACATTTTTGATTTATTTCCTCATTATCTTTTATTTTGAAGATATATGTATGTTGCTCATTAAAGGTATTTTTGACCTCATAAAAAATTGCCTTTAATTGATTTTTTTCATAACAGTAAAAAATACTTAACGGATTAAAAACGTATCCAAAAATTCTTGGATAACAAAGTATTTTGATTTTTGTTTTACTTTTCTCAATATTAAACTTTTTTAATTTTCTAAGCACCCATTCTTTCAAATCACCTCCATCTCTGTCTCCGTGATCTTTGTCATAAAAACTAAAAACATTAAACTTATTGTGTGAAAAAATACCTATTGATTTATCTAATTGAACGACTTCATCTAAATCAATTAAAAGTGAAAAAGTTTTATATTTTAAAAAATGCCTTATAGGTTTAAATCTTGTGTGAGTTACTTCACCATTGTATATACAAGAATTCATTAAATTTTAAAGTTTTTGACTAATTCGATGGATGATTTTAACCCATCTTCATGAAAACCATAACCAAAATAACTACCACAAAACCAGGTCCTTTTTTTTCCCTTGAATTGAATCTAGATCTTTTTGAAGTATAGTATTCTCATAATTTAGGTGTGGATGAGTAAAATTTATCTTTTTTATAATCAAATGGTCACTTATCTTATAAATGGGGTTTAAAGTTAAAAAATAGTTTTTCTTAGTATTTAAGTTTTGAAGTTTATTTAACCAGTAAGTTATACAGGTTTCTTGTCCATCAGATATTGAGTTCCAACTAGACCATGCACTTTTTTTTTGGGGCATTAAATTTTCATCGGTATGTAAAATTGCTATATTTTTTACATAATTAAATTTACCTAAAATTTTTTTTTCTTTCTCAGATGGTCTATTCAAAATGTTGAGGCTTTCGTCGGCATGAGAGGCTAAGACTACTTGATCGTAGTCTATATATTCTTTTCCAATCATAACTCTAACATTATCATTGCTCCTAATGACTTTATTTACATTATAATTTTTAAATATTTCTCCACTAATTTTATCAGTAATTTTTTTTACGTAAGTCCTACTTCTATTTGTCACTGTATACCATTGCGGTCTATTCTTTAATTTAAATAAACCATGGTTTATAAAAAAATTTAAAAAAAATTTTAATGGCATTTCCTTTGCTTTATTAAAAGGCATAGACCATATTGCTGCAACCATAGGTATTAGATGATATTCAATAAAATATTTCGATAATCTTTTTTTATTTAAAAAGTCTCCCAAAGCTTGCTCTTTTATATTGTTTGTTAATAGTTTTGGAGCAGTTTTATAAAAAGATATTATTTCTCGTAACATTATAAGAAATTTAAGATTAAATAAATTCAATTTATTTGTAAAAATTCCACTCAATCCACTTCCACTGTATTCTATATTTGTATTCTTTATAGAAACAGAAAAAGACATATCGCTTTTTTCATAGGAAACATTTAGATCTTTAAAAAATTTTACTAAGTTCGGGTAAGTCTCTTCATTAAAAACAATGAAACCAAGATCAACTGGAACAATTTTATCTCCTTCTTTTATTTCATAAGTAAAAGAATGACCTCCAAAGTGGTCATCTTTCTCAAATAAATCTACTTTAAATTTTTTTGATAGGAAATATGCCGCTGATAGTCCTGAAATCCCTGATCCGATAACTGCAATTTTCATTAAAAAAATTTATGCAGCTTCATCTTTATATTCATCCATTGAAGGACAGGAACATACCAAATTTCTATCACCAAAAACGTTATCTACTCTGGCAACTGGAGCCCAATACTTATTGTTTTTTACGTATTCAGTCGGGAATGCCGCTTCTTCTCTTGTATAGGCATGCCCCCACTCATTTGATGCTAGCTCAATGTAAGTATGAGGTGCATTTTTTAATGGGTTGTCAATTTTATCAAATTTTGATGTTTCTACTAAATTAATTTCTTTTTTTATTTTAATTAATGCATTACAAAACTTATCTATTTCCTCTAAGTTTTCACTTTCAGTCGGCTCTATCATTATAGTTCCTGCAACAGGCCATGACATTGTTGGGGCGTGGTAGCCAAAATCAATTAGTCTTTTTGCTAAATCTTCCTCAGAAATACCAGAGCTAGCTTTAATTGGTCGTATATCAATTATACATTCGTGAGCAACATTGCCATTTTTACCAGTGTATAAAACTTTATAATCTTTTGAGAGTTTTTTTGAGATATAATTTGCATTTAAAATTGAAACCTGTGAAGCTTTTTTTAATCCTTCAGCACCCATCATCTTTATATACATCCAAGATATTGGAAGTATACTTGAGCTACCCCAAGGAGCAGCTGATACA
>MDTB01146407.1_pt1 | contig 13659 bp, 15 predicted proteins | sample 811161 | NCBI WGS metagenome assembly MDTB01 (sample SAMN05326650, study PRJNA326480) | marine metagenome | isolation source: seawater | place: Mediterranean Sea | collected 2009
AAAGAACTAGATAGTCTTGAATTAGCTTTGTTATACAAAAGAGTTCCAGAAAGAGTCAAAGATATTGCTGTGAGCCCATATATCTCTATCGATAAAAATCAAGCTAGAATTAATGTCCGGATCATTGATTCTAATCCAGATTTAAGAAGAGATAGTCTCATTAAAAAAATAAAAATTGATATGACTAATAAATTAGGGCTAGAGCAAAATTCTTTTTTCTTAACAGGAATATTAATACTCTACAATAACATGCTGCAGAGTTTATTTGAGTCACAAATTTTATCAATGGGATTTGTTATGATAGGTATAACACTCATGTTTTTAGTACTGTTTAAGTCTATAAAATTATCTCTCATCGGTATCATACCAAATTTATTGGCTGCTACTTTTGTTTTAGGATTAATGGGTCTTATGCAACTTCCACTTGATATGATGACAATTACAATTGCTGCTATCGCGATTGGTATAGCTGTAGATAATAGTATTCATTATATTTATAGATTCCGTGAGGAATATGATAAAACTAAGGATTATAATAAATCTGTCTATCGGTCTCATGATAGTATTGGAAGAGCAATTTTTTTTACAGGTATTACAATAATTTTTGGATTCTCAATACTTGTAATGTCTAATTTTATTCCAACTATTATTTTTGGATTATTAACAGGCCTAGCAATGTTCATAGCATTAATTGCTGTACTAACATTGCTGCCTAAACTATTAATAACTTTTAAGCCATTTTAATAAAACTATTTCTTAGATTCTAAATCTTGTATTAATGAATCCATGCCTTTTCTATCAATATGACTTCTAAAATCTGATCTATAATTCCTCAATAGACTTATGCCATCAATGTTTATATCATAAACTTTCCAGCTACCTGATTGGTTCATTTTGAGACTATAACTAACATGCAACTCACCTTCATTAAGAAGATATACAGATTTTACTCTTGCCACATCATTTCTTTTACCTTTTTCATACGGTAGAAATTTGATTTTTTCACCATCAAAGCTTGTCAAAGATTTCATATATGTACTGACCATTAAACCCCTAAATGCTTGCTGAAATCGTTTTTTTTGGGAGATACTCATCATTGTCCAGTGCTTTTTCCCCAAAACTATTTTTGACATTAACTCAATATCAAGCTTTGGTATCACTAACTCATCAACTTTCGATCTAAGGAAGTTTTCATCGGAATCCAATACTTCCTTATTTTCAGATATAAATGCTGAAATTTCTTTTACACTATTTTTTAAGAATAAATCTGGACCATCATCAGCAAATGAAGATGATGAAAAAAATATAAAAATTGTAATTATATATTTAAATATTTCCATGGTTACAGGTATAATACCAATATTATAAGAAATTAATTAAATATATTTAAGTAATAATTATGCAATATTTCAAGATTAATAAATTTTTATCAAGATTCTCTGTTTTATTCTTAACACTATTTATATTATCTAGCTGTAGTACGACAGGTAGCGCTAAAAATGATCCATTAGAACCAATGAACAGGGCTATATTCGAGTTCAACGAGGTTGTTGATGATAATGTACTTGAGCCTATAGCTAAAACCTATAAATATGTAACCCCAGACCCAGTTGAAACAGGCATATCCAATTTTTTTAGTAATCTTGGAGAAGTAAGTACGATTGCTAACGATGTATTTCAGTTGAAATTCAAACAAGCTGGTTATGATTTTGTTCGATTCTCTATAAATACCACAATAGGAGTCTTTGGTATATTTGATGTTGCAACTTCTGTTGGATTAAATAAAAATAAAGAAGATTTTGGGCAAACATTGGGATATTGGGGTATACCACAGGGGCCATACTTAGTGCTGCCCTTTTTTGGATCTAGTACTCTCAGAGATGCACCGGGTTTATACGCAGATATGCAGGTGTCACCTGTTCAACAACTAGACAATGAAGAGGCCCTTGCATTGAATGCTTTAAATGCGATTAGCACTCGGGCAAGGCTTCTACGAGCAACAAAGATTCTTGATACAGCAGCGAAGGATAAATATATTTTCATGCGTGAATCTTATCTACAAAAAAGAGAGTCAATGGTTAACGATGGTGATTCCGAAGAAGAGTTTGAAATTGATGTGATAGGTGTAGATTATTAAGCTTTAACATAAGTTTCCTTATGACCATCTCTGTTCTATTATTATTTATCGTAGGTCTAGCTCTTATAAGCTTTGGCGCTAACATGCTAGTCTCATCAACAGAAAATATTTCAGAAAAATATAATATCTCCTATTTTCTCTCTAGTTTTATTTTTATCGGCCTAGCTACTTCATCTCCAGAAATATTCATATCTATAATATCTAGCTTAGATGGAAAATCAAACATAGCAATTGGTAATGCTTTAGGGTCAAATATTGCAAACATTGCGCTGGTGCTTGCTTTGAGTTATCTACTCATAAAAAAAGATATTTTACCTATTAAAAAAAATATAGATAAAGAAACATATGGATTTATATTTTTCTTGATAATTATTTCAATAGTCATAATTCCTCTTCTTTCGGATGGAATATTATCGTCTAATGAAGCTATTTTCCTTATAGTAACTTTTTTTACTTTAGTGTTTCTATATAAAAAATTTTTTTATCAACAGAATTATGATCAACAAAAAAATATGTTGTCTAGTTATGGTAATGGTCTAAGAATAATTTTGGCTTTATTGTTTGGATTATCAATATTATTAATTGGGACTGAAATATTTTTAAATAGTAGTATTTCATTAGCAAAATATTTTAATATCAGTGACTATATAATCGGACTTTCTATTACTGCGATAGGTACGAGTATCCCTGAGCTTGCATCAAGCATTGAATCAGTAAGAAAAAAAAATGTGGATTTTATTGTAGGGAATATTCTTGGGTCGAATATATTTAATTTTACTATTGTTATAAGTGCCGCAGGATTATTATCATTTGCTCAAGAACCCTTATTTATTGTAGATTTGATTAGAGATATGTTTATGATCTTAATTACAATGATATGCTTTTATATTATAATCAAAAATTATAATTATATTGCTACCAAGATTACATGCATGCTTTTGCTCACGTTATTCATGGTTTACCAAATCAGTCTATATGGGACTAGTATATGAAAAAAATACATAAAGTATCAATCGCGAAAAAAGTTCTAAAAGCTGAAGCTCTGGCGCTAAATAAGTTATCAGGCAGGATTGGTTCAGAATTTGAAAATGCATGCAACGCCATACTTGAATGCAAAGGTAAGGTTGTCACCATAGGCCTTGGTAAATCTGGGCATGTTGCACATAAATCATCTGCAACTTTCTCTAGCACTGGAACTCCCTCCGTTTTTCTACATGCTGCCGATGCTCTTCATGGGGATATGGGATTGGTTACAAAATCTGATGTAATAATATTTTACTCTAATTCAGGTGAAACAAAAGAATTGCTGTTGTTATTACCTATATTTAAACTTTTAAAAATACCACTAATCTCCATAACAGGAAATAAAAAATCTATGCTTGCTAAATCCTCTGATATAGTCTTAGATTCACAGGTTAATTCAGAAGCATGCCCTCTCGGCTTAACGCCAACATCAAGTGTCATAACAGCCATAGGAATTTCTGATGCGCTAGCAATTAGTTTACTGGAGTGTAGAAGTTTTACCTCTAAAGATTTTGCGAAATCTCATCCACAAGGTGATTTAGGTAAAAGATTGCTCAGAAAATCTGAAGATATTATGTTTACAAAAAAATTACCATTTGTCACTAAGGATATAACAGTAATGAAAGCAATTGATATAATTACAAGATTTAATTATGGAATAGTAATTGTAATTGATAAAAAGAAAAAACTCCTTGGTGTATTTACTGATGGTGATCTCAGAAGGGTTTTAAAAAAATATACAGATATAAAAGATTTGAGTTTATTTAAGGTAATGACAAAAAGACCAGTAACAATATCAAGAGAAATTATGGCAGCTGAAGCCCTAAACATCATGGAAGAAAATGAAATTACATCATTAATAGTTTTAGGTAAAAATAAGACTACAGAAGGTCTACTAACGCTTAATGAGCTTCTTAGAAAAGGTATTGAATGATGGATACTACTCAATACCACAAAGAGATGGTATCAATTGATAATAGATTAATTGAGAAAGCAAAAAAAATTAAATTATTACTTTTGGATGTTGATGGTGTCATGACAGATGGAGGCATCATAATATCAAAGGATGGCTCTGAATCAAAAAGATTTTTTGCACAAGATGGGCATGGTCTAGTGATACTAAAGAACTTGGACATAGAACTAGGAATTATAAGTGGTAGATATTCTGAAGCTGTAGAATCCAGGGCAAAAGAACTTGGATTCAATAAAATTATTCAAAATTCTAGAAATAAATTTGAAGATTTTAATAAAAATTTTTCTAATAAATTCAAATTAGATGAAGTATGCTTCGTTGGTGATGATATTGTTGATATAGAATTATTAAAAAAGGTGGGACTATCTGTGACAGTTCCTAATGCAAACTATAAAGATGTGATCAAACATTCTGACTGGGTAACACCAAGACAAGGTGGGTTTGGAGCTGTTAGAGATATTTGTGATTTAATTATTCTAGCTAAAAATAATGATGAAGAATATTCTTAATAATTCTCATATACAGATTTCTAAAAAACGTATTTTAATAGCAAGTTTTGTAGTTATCTTATTTATTATAATCAATAATATTCTGTCAGATGCATTGAACTATAATTCACTCAAAGGTGATAGTAATATATCTAATCATTTTTTAAATAATTTTGAAATGTCAGAAACTGATATCGATGGTCAGATTGCATGGGTCTTAAAAGGAAAAAGACTTGAAAAATTCCCTAATAGTTTGAGATCAGAAGTTACGAATCCGATCATGAATATTAAATCTTCAGAAAATTCCTACTGGGTAATTGAGGCAAGACATGCCCTTGATCCTGATTCTTTATTTAAAAGTATTTACCTGACCGATAATGTTGTATTCAATAAGTTTGATGAGAATCAACGTAATGAAGTTAATATAATTACCACTGAAGCAATTATTTATCCTGACAAGGAGGTTATCGAAACAGATAAGTTTGCAACAATAGTAACACCAAATTCAAAGACTTCAGGTAATGGTGTAATAGCAGATATGAAAAAGGGACAAATCACGATACTATCCAATGCTAAGCGGCTATCGGTAACAGACGAACGCACAGAACAGTTGGAAGGCGAAACAATGCTATATGATCTTAGTAAGAAAACTTGGGTTTTGCTTAAAAAAGAGATGCAAGATGATAAGATAAAAATAAAAGATAGAGTCAAAACTATCTTAAGAACTAAAAAGGGTAATTAATGCATTTAACTTGCACAAATCTTTGTAAAAAATATCATAATAAGCTTGTAGTTGATAAAATAAGTCTTAGTCTAGAAGCTAAGAAAGTAATTGGTTTATTAGGTCCTAATGGTGCTGGAAAAACAACGACTTTTTATATGCTCGTTGGATTAATTAAATCTAATACGGGTAAGATTCAAATTAATAATAAGGATATCACAGAGCTACCCATGCACCTTCGATCAGATCTAGGTATAAGTTATTTACCTCAGGAACCTTCAATTTTTAGAAATTTAAATGTCAAAGATAATATTCTAGCAATATTAGAAACACGAAAGAATTTATCCTCAAAAGATCGATTATCTAAGCTTGATTTTTTAGTCACAACTCTAAAAATAGAAAACATCCTGAAAAATAATGGCGCTAGTCTCTCTGGAGGCGAAAGAAGAAGAGTAGAGATTGCAAGAGCTCTCGCTATAGAGCCAAAATTTTTATTACTTGATGAGCCATTTGCTGGTATAGATCCCATCTCTGTAATTGAGATTCAGAAAATCATTAAGGAATTAATTAAGTCTGATATTGGAGTGCTTATTACTGACCATAATGTAAGAGAAACATTGAAAGTATGCAATGAAGCCTATATCATCAGCGAGGGCAAAGTCATAGCATATGGAAAACCGTCAAATATAATTAAAGATAAAATCGTTCAAAGTGTTTATTTAGGTGATGGTTTCAAATTATGAGCTTAAAGACAAAGCAAAGCTTATCTATAAATAATAAATTAGCAATGACTCAACAGATTCAGCTTGCTATAAAATTACTACAACTAAATTCTATTGATCTACAAAAAGAGATTGAAGATAAAATTCTTGAAAATCCATTTCTAGAAAATGAAAATTCATCAGAGCATACCGAAGTTTCATCTGAAGTTCCTGTTATGTCATCAAATTATACCACAAGTGCTGATGAAAATGGTCAAGATGCTTATGAGCAATTGCCTTCATCTCACCAATCACTTCATGAATATTTAATGTGGCAGATTAATTTATCTTCAATGTCTGCGCAAGATCAATTTATTGCATATAATATTATTGATTACATTAATGATGATGGCTTTCTGACAGAAACTATAGAAGATTTATTTGTTTTACTTAAAAAAGATATTGAAACAACATTTCAGGAAATATTTGCTGTATTGCATAAAATACAACACTTAGATCCAATTGGTGTGGGGGCAACTTCATTAAAAGATTCTCTTCTAATTCAGCTTTCATATTTTCATAAGGAGAATAAGTATTTTGATATAGCTAGGAATATGATTGAAAAACTAGAGGATGATATCAAACCATCTATGATTAGCTATGATTCCTTCATTTCTGAATTTAAGAAAAATGATGAGGCTAAGGATATAGTAAAATCACTTAATCCAAAACCTGGAAATATAATATCTGATTCACTTCATCAAGAACATATTACCCCTGATATTATCGTCGTTAAAAAAGATGCTAAATGGATTATTGAATTAAATCCATCAATTAACCCAAAAATAAGAATTAATAAAGCATATAAAGAAATCATGGAATCTATAAAGAATAAAGATGATCAAGAATATGTAAAAACAAACTTACAAGATGCAAAGTTCTTCTTAAAAGCACTTAATAATAGGAACTTAACTATTCTCAAAACGGCTAAACTCATATTCCAAAAACAAAAAGAGTTCCTAGATCAAGGTGAAATAGCCATGAAGCCATTGTCTCTAAAAGACATAGCTATAGAGATAAAAATGCATGAATCTACGATATCAAGATGTACAAACAATAAATATGTTCAAACTCCTAGAGGTGTTTATGAAATGAAGTACTTTTTTTCATCTGAAATTAGTACAGATCATGGAAAAATGTTATCCTCTACTGCAATCAAGTCTATGATATCAAAAATTATTTTGAATGAGGATAAAAAACAACCTTTAAGTGACCAAGATATCTCTAAAAGTTTTAATGATAATGGTATAAAAGTTGCAAGAAGGACCATAGCAAAATACAGGGAAAATCTATCAATACCAACATCTAAATATAGGAAAATAAAATAATCATGAATGATATAGCTACATTTCTATCTGAAGATTCTATAATAATGAATCATGACTCAAAGAGTCAAAAAAATGCCTTAGAAATCATAAGCAAAAAAATGGCAGAACTTACGTCAACTAATGCAGATAAGATATTTGAAAAGTTATATGAGAGGGAAAAATTAGGTACTACTGCATTTGGTAATGGTTTTGCAATACCTCATGCTAGGGTTGAAGGCATCATAAAAGCAAGAGTCATAATTTTAAAACTTAAAAAGGGAATAGACTTCAATTCCACAGATAGCAGCAAAGTGGATATAATAATATCTTTGCTTGCTCCAGATGATGAAAATGATGTACATATTCAATTGCTAGCTAGTATTGCATCTTTATTAGATTCTAAGGTTTTTAGAGAAAAAATAAGGTCAACTGAAACAGCTGATGATATTATTAAAGTAATTCAAAACACTTAAATAATATATAAAATGAAAAAATACAAATCGAAATTAATAATCATAACTGGGTTATCGGGTTCAGGCAAATCAGTAGCGCTTCATTCGTTAGAAGATCAAGGATATTTTTGTATTGATAATTTATCACCAAATATGATTATGAATATGCTTGATAAAATTAATAATCCTAAAGAAAAAGTGTATGAAAAAGTTGCAATAAGTATTGATATTCGATCGATCAAGCTAGACAAGGACTTTAAGGATTCCATCGCATTACTCTATAAAAAGTTGAATGAACTAAGGATTCAGACAACCACTCTATTTCTTCACTCATCAACAAAAGTTTTATTATCAAGATTTAATGCTACTAGGAGATTACATCCTCTTACACATACTAAACTTAATCTTAAAAATGCTATCTCAAAAGAAGCTACAATAATGCAAGAACTTAAAGAAAACTCTAACCTAATAATTGATACAGATGATTTGTCACCTTTAGATCTTAAGAAACAAATTTTTTCAAAAATTTCATTCATAAAAAATGATAAAGATATTCTTATACAGATTCAATCTTTTGGATACAAAAATAATATTCCTGATGATAGTGATTTTGTATTTGATGTTAGATGTTTGAAAAATCCATTTTGGAATAAAAGTTTGAGACTCTTATCCGGTAAGGACATAAAAGTAAAAAACTTTATTAAATGTGATCCATTAGCTCTAGAAATGGAACATAATATAACTAAATTTTTAAATAAATGGATCCCTAAGTTTTTAAAAAGTGATCGTAATTATCTTACAATTTCAATTGGATGCACTGGAGGACAACATAGGTCGGTATACATAACAGAAAAGGTATCTATAGCACTAAGAAAGAAATATAATATTCTTGTGAAACATAGAGATATGATATGAATATAGGAATCTTACTATTAACACATAATGATATAGGTGCTCAATTATTATTGGCGGCAAAATCAACATATGGATCTATCCCATTCAGGACAGAATTACTATCTATAGATCATTATGATCAACCCACAGACCTAATAAATCTAGCACAACAATATGTTAAAGTATTAGATAATGGCAACGGTGTACTAATATTGACTGATATGTTTGGGTCTACGCCAAGTAATATTGCAAAAGAATTTTGTCATATGAAAAATGTCAATGTAGTTTCAGGTATTAATCTATCGATGTTATTAAATATATTTAATTATCCAAAACTTAGTTTGGAAGAGATTACAATTAAAGCTGTTGAAGGTGGGAAAGATGGCGTTATCCAAATAAATCATGAAAGAAAGAAAAATAATTATAAATAATAAATTAGGACTGCATGCGCGAGCAGCAGCTAAAATTGTTACATTAACAAATAAATTTGACTCTATAATCAACATAGTTAATGGAGATAAGAAAGCTGATGCGAAAAGTATTATGAAGATATTAATGTTATCGGCGCCAAAAGGTACTGAAGTAAAGATAACAGCCGATGGAAAGGATGAGCTATCAGCGCTTGATAGTCTGGAAAATTTAATAAAAGAGAAGTTTGATGAAGAATAAAAATCCAATCATACTAAAAGGTCTTCCAGTTTCTAAAGGTATTGCTATTGGAGATAGCTATGTCATTGAACATGGCAAAAACATAGTAAAAGAAAAGTTCATTAAAAAAGATCAAGTTCTCAGAGAAATTCGTGAATTAGATAAAGCCATAAAGTTAACGATATCAGAGCTTATTAAGATTAAAGACAAAATCAACCCTTCAATTAAAAATAATATTGGTTTATTTCTAGATACTCATATCATGTTAGTAAGCGATAAGAGTTTCATTAATAACATTAAAAGTAGAATTAAAAAAAAATTTAATACCTCAGAGTGGGCAATTTATAATGAGTACCTATCTATCAAAGAATCCTTTGATGATATAGATGACCCATATATCAAAGAGAGAATTGATGATGTCAATCATGTTGTCACAATGGTATTTAAAAACCTTAAACTAAAGAAGGTATCAAAATCAAAATCAAAAAAAAGTCTTGAGAATTTAATTGTCGTAACTGATGATCTAAGTCCAGCGGATGTTGTATTAGCTCATGATTCAGATAGTTTAGGGATTATATCAGAATTTGGAGGTCAATCCTCACATAGTTCTATTCTAACAAGAAGTTTAGAACTCCCGTCTATAGTAGGAGTGAAGAATGCTCTAAATATTATTAAAAATAATGATGAAATAATAATTGATGGGGAACAAGGTGTAATTATTATTAATCCTGATACTAAAATTAAAGATTATTATACTCAATTACAAAAAAAACAGGCTAAAAATAAAAAGAACTTATCAAATATCCTTAATAAGAGTAATAAAACATTAGATAAAACTAAGATTGATATCATGGCAAACCTGGAGTTACCTCAAGAATTAAAAATAATAAATGATAAGAAAATAGATGGTATTGGATTATTTAGAACAGAATATTTATATGTTGACCGTAATGATTTTCCATCAGAACAAGAACAATATGATGCTTATAAGAACATCGTTAAGAGAATGAAAAAAGCTCCTGTATATTTTAGAACACTTGACATTGGTGCTGATAAAGAAGTCCCAGAGAATATAAAAACTGGATCAATAGCTAGAAATCCAGCTTTAGGTCTAAGAGGAATAAGATATAGCTTAAACTATAATGCAATTTTTATAAACCAGATAAAAGCTATACTAAGAGCTAGTTATTTTGGGAATATTAAGATAATGCTGCCTATGATAACAACTATATCAGAAGTGTATAAGGCCAAAGAATTAATAGCTACTGCTAAAGAGACCCTGAGAAAAGAAAAAAAGAAATTTGACAATAATGTCTCAATCGGAATAATGGTTGAAATACCCTCCTGCGCTGTTCTAGCAAGTAGATTTGCTAAACATGTTGATTTTTTCTCAATAGGAACCAATGATCTTGTTCAATATACGCTAGCAATCGATAGAGTTGATGATGAAGTTAACTATCTATATAATCCAGTGAACTCTGCCGTCCTGCATCTTATAAAAACAATAATAGCTGCGGGTGTCAAAAATAATATTCCCGTTTCATTATGTGGTGAAATGGCTGGAGATCCCAATTATACCAGACTTCTCTTAGGGCTAGGCTTAAAATCATTTAGTATGCATCCGAGTGCTATACCTGAAATAAAAAATATAATCATTAACTCTGACTTAACTAAACTAAATAAGCTTTGTAAAAAAATTATCGATTGCGATACAACTATAGAAAAAAATAGTCTAATAAAAAAACTTAATGGTATTATTTAAGATGTGGATTCTTGCAAAAGAAATTCAATTAATGCCTTGCTTGTATAAAGCCTATTATGAGCTTGGGCCCAGACCTTACTCCTTGGTCCGTCTATAACTTCAGACTCTACTTCTTCGCCTCTATGCGCAGGTAAACAATGTAAAAAAATTGAATCAGCTTTACTTTTTTCGAAGAGATGTTTGTTTATTTGATATCCTTTAAATACAGATTTTCTCTTCTCAATTTCTGACTCATCGCCCATACTGGACCATACATCCGTGGTAACTAAATCACAATTTTCAACAGCCTTGCCTGGGAGATCACATAGCTCAACATTATCTCTAGCTAATTCAAGAGTTGTCTGATCTGGTTCATAACCAGTAGGCGTAGCAATTTTAAGTTGAAAATTAAGTATTTTAGCTGCATTAATATACGAATTACACATATTACATCCATCTCCGATCCAAGCTACCCTTTTTCCTTCAATAGGACCTTTCTCTTCAAAATATGTTTGCATGTCAGCAAGAAGTTGACATGGATGAAATTTTTTAGTTAGTCCATTAATTATAGGTACATTTGAATTAATTGCGAATTCTTCAATCTCATTGTGTTCGTGAGTTCTAACCATAATTATGTCAACCATGCCAGAAAGAACTTTTGCAGTATCAGATAAATCTTCTCCTCTGCTTATCTGACTTGAATCTGATGATAAAAATATAGCATGACCGCCCATTGTTGCCATAGCAGTTTCAAAGGCAACCCTAGTTCTAGTAGAATTTTTTTTAAAAATCATTGCCATGGTTTTGTTTGCCATGGTGTCGTGATGTATACCTTCAGCAGCTTCTTTTTTTAATTGTATAGCTCTATCAATAATCCTTAAAAATTCTTTTTTATTGATATCTAATAGAGATTTAAAATGTCTAACTTTATTCATTATCGATCTCGCCTATAATTTTAGACAATGTTTTCACAATCATGTCTATCTCTGATTTATTAATAATAAGCGGAGGTAGCATTCTTATAGTATTCTCTTTTGTAACATTAATTACTAGTTTATTTTTCAATGCTTTTTCAACGAGATCTAAACACTTGACATTTAGCTCTATACCAATCATTAGCCCTTTGACTCTTATATCTTTTACTATTTTTAGACTTGAGAGTTTATTATTTAGTTGTTCCTCTATATAAAGTCCCATGGATCTTGCGTTTTTACATAGGTTTCCATCTCTCATAATATCTAATACTTTTAAGCCAACAGTTGTTGATAGAAAATTTCCTCCAAATGTTGAACCATGACTGCCAGGTGTCAGAATCTTGGAAGCTTTTTTATTCGTTAAACAAGCTCCAATTGGAACACCGTTTCCAAGAGCTTTGGCAACAGTAATAACATCAGGTATTACTTCACTATGTTGGTAACCAAACCATTTTCCAGTTCTACAAAAACCCGATTGAACTTCATCCAACATTAGTAACCAATTATTTGCGTCGCAAATTGATCTAAGATTAGATAGATAATCACTATCAGGAATTACTATCCCTCCTTCGCCTTGAATAGGCTCTAGTAAGATTGCAACAATATTATCATTATGTTTGGAGAGGTTTTCAATCTCAGATATTTTATTATATGGAGCTCTGAGAAGACCATCTATTAAAGGATAAAATCCTTTATGAGCCTTTTCCCCTCCGGTTGCAGATAATGCCGCTAATGTTCTACCATGGAAACTATTCTCCATTACTATAATCTGAGGGTTTTTAATCTGTTGATCATTTCCATATTTTCTTCCTACTTTAATTGCTGCCTCTACGGCTTCTGCTCCTGAATTGCAAAAAAATACATTATTTAAACCTGATAATTTACAAAGTCTTTCCGCAAGCAACTCTTGTTGTTTAATTATGAAAGCATTAGATGTATGTATCAGTGTTTCTGACTGTTTAAACAGTGCTTTTGAAATTTCTGGGTGAGAATGCCCCAAACTGGTAACTGCTAAACCACATAGTGCATCTAAGTATTTATTATTCTCATCATCCCATAAATAGACTCCCTCTCCTTTGACAAAGGAGACTTGTTTTCTATTATATGTATTCATTAAATAACTTTTCATAGCAACCAACTTTATAGAATAAATGAGTATTCTAATATATTGTGAAGACTATCTATATAAATACTTATGATTTTGTATGTCCGTTTTTGTTAATTACTGCACCTATTTGGCATTATGTGCTTTATTATGGCTCAAAAACCTTGTATTTATCACTCTTTATGTCAAAATAATCTCAATACACATATAATTAATAAGGGGAGATTAATGAAAAAATTATATACAGCGGCTATGTTTATGGCCGTTTCTTCAATGGCTGTCGCCGGTGGACAAGGTATGGACCATTCTTCGCACTCAGCTTCAGCTGCTAAATCTGGTAGTGGTGTGCATTTTTATGGACGCTTGTATGTTGGTTATGATCACAGAGCAACTGGATCTGCTAACTCGGTGGATAGCCTCAGAGATAATGGTGGA
>MDTB01166831.1_pt1 | contig 13659 bp, 13 predicted proteins | sample 811161 | NCBI WGS metagenome assembly MDTB01 (sample SAMN05326650, study PRJNA326480) | marine metagenome | isolation source: seawater | place: Mediterranean Sea | collected 2009
AGAATTATTCCATCTAAGATAGCTGTTAAAGTTCCTGAAGGCATATCTCACAAACAAGCTGCAACCTTAATGACTAAAGGTCTAACTACTAATTATTTACTTTGTAAAACTTACAATCTTAAAGCTGGAGAAACTGTTTTATTTCATGCAGCTGCAGGAGGTGTTGGGCAAATATTTGCTCAGTGGGCTAATAGCATTGGCGCAAAAGTAATTGGAACAGTAGGGTCCGATGAAAAAATTAAAATTGCAGAGGAGAATGGTTACGAACATGTAATCAACTATACAAAAGATGATTTTGCAAAAAAAGTTATGGAGATTACGAAAAATGAAGGAGTTCCAGCTGTGTTTGACGGAGTTGGAAAAAATACTTTTCATGGTTCATTAGCTTGTTTAAAGACAAGAGGTATGATGGTAAGTTTTGGAAATGCATCAGGTCCACTTGATCCAGTTAATGTTCCAAAAGATATTCAACCAAAAGGACTTTATTTAACAAGACCTTCAATTGGTCAATATTTCACGAATAGAAAAGAGCTTCAAGCCGGGGCAGATTCTGTATTTGAAAAAGTTAAATTTGGTAAAATTAAAATTAAAATTTCAAAAGAGTATAGTTTAATAGATGCAAAGAAAGCTCACGAAGATTTAGAGGCAAGAAAACTTACAGGTCCAGCGATATTAATTCCATAATGAATAAGAAAATTATATCTCCTTGCATAAGTATTTGCAGGACTGATCCTGTGACAGGTTTTTGTTATGGTTGTGCGAGAACTGATGAGGAAAAGAAACAGTGGAAAGATGAAAATATCACTGACAATTGGAAAAAAGAAAATCTAAAAGTAATTGTTACCAGGATGCAAGGTTGGCAACTAGAAACTTTTATAGAATCTTACGACCATAAAAAAGACAAAGGTATTTCTTTATTTAAAAAAAAGTTATTAGAGAATAAATAATTATAAATCATTTTTCATCGAGTCCATATCACTTAGATGATATTTTAAAGCCTGATTAGACAATCTAATTTCTTGCAGAAATAAAAAAATGGAAATTATCATGCAAATACAACAAGCTGCAAAATTTAATCTAGCAAATTGTAAACTTCCTAAATAAAGCAGCAAAACTGTTGTCATATTGAATAAAAAACCAAAAGCAGCAAAACCCATTGTATACTTAAGTAGGTTAGTTCTATTATTTAGAACATGTAATTGATTTTCTAATTGTGGAGGAGCTTTTTTTTCTAATGTTAATTGATCATGTAAACTTCTGATTAACCCGCTTAGAGTGTGAAACCTATTGCTATACATTGTCATCATTAAGGGAATAGCAGGAAACATTAATGCTGATACTGTGTAATCTATATCCATATCGAATCAAATTGATTATGAAGTTACTGTTTGATATTTACAAGTAATATTTCATGACACGTTCAAAGATATTCATAGAATTAACTCGTTTAAATAAGCCAATAGGTTTTATGCTTTTATTCTGGCCTTGTTCTTGGGGTTTGGCATATGCATATTCTGTAAATGCAAATTTCAATTTATTTTTATATTATTTAATATTATTTTTTTTAGGGTCAGTTTTAATGAGAAGTGCAGGATGCATTGTTAATGACATAGTAGACAAAGATTTTGATAAAAAAGTTGAAAGAACAAAATCTCGACCATTAGCCTCAGGAAAAATATCATTAAACCAATCTTTTATTTATGTAATAATTCTTTGTATGGCTGCACTTATCATTTTATTACAATTCAACATTTTGACTATTGTGCTTGGTATGAGTTCTATGTTTTTAGCTTTTACATATCCTTTCATGAAAAGAATAACGTATTGGCCTCAGCTGTTTTTAGGTGTCACTTTTAACTGGGGAATAATAATGGCCTGGACAGCTATGAATGACTATATAACTTTAGAAATAGTTATTCTGTACATCTCAGCCATATTTTGGACATTGGGTTATGACACGATATATGGAGCGCAGGATATGTCAGAAGACGAAATAATCGGTTTAAAATCTACTTCTATAAAATTTAAAAATAATATCAAATTATTTGTCAGTATTTGTTATTTAACGTGCTCTGCTCTAATTTTAATTTTTTATACAATTTTTTTAAAACTTAATTATTTTTCTTTAATATTTATTCTTTTATTTTTTATCACTCTATTCTATCAATTAATAAAGTTTGATAAAAAAAAACCAGAAACTTGTTTACATATGTTCAAACTAAATAACGTGGCAGGTTTGTTTTTATTTACGTCCCTACTATTAATAAATATTTAATGAAACTAGAAGAATTAAAAATCCTATTACTTAAACTTTTTAAAGGTTATGTAAAAAAACACTTAAAAAGAATATATGTTGCTCTTGTCTTGTCGTTAATTGTTGCAGCAAGCACGTCAGGTATTGCTTGGCTGCTAGATCCTGCAGTTAAAAAAATATTTATAGAACAGAACAAAGTTTTTGCTTTTTCTATTCCCATTTTAATTATAATTGCTTTTTCTAGTAAAGGTTTGTCTCTTTACCTGGCTAGAATGAATATAATAAGAGTGGGTGAAGAAGTTGCGGGTGAACTTCAAAAAAAAATTGCTACAAATATTATCACTTCTGATGTTCAAACTTTAGATAACAGGCACTCTGGAAAATATATTTCAAATGTGATGTACGATACTAATCATATTAAAACTTTAGTTGGAACAGGTGTGTTAAATCTTATGAAGGATACCTTTTCGGTAATTGCACTTGTATCGCTTATGTTTTATCAAAATTGGAAACTCGCCTTATTTGCAATTTTAATGATGCCTTTAGCTGCTACTTTAGCTAAATCGCTTGGAAAAAGAATTGGAAAAGCCACAACTGTTGCTGGAGAGTCATCAGGTAACTTAGGTTCACTTTTAGGTGAAATTTTTAAAGGATCACGAATGATAAGAATTTATCAAAAGGAAGATTATGAAAATAAAAAAGCCCATGAAGCTGTTGATGATCTAGTTGAAAAAAATATAAAAATTGGGAGTGTTTTAATAAGGGCAACACCAATTATGGAAACTTTAACAGGTTTTATGATAGCCGGTTTTATAGTTTATTCTGGAAAATTAATTGCAGTGGGTGAATTAGGAATTAATAATTTTTTTTCTTTTTTAGCTGCAATGATGTTAGCTTATCAACCAATAAGGTCTCTAGCTACACTTAATCTAGCTGTCTATCAAGGGGCTGCGGCTTTTAAAAGAATTTCAAGTATTATTGATAAAAAAGTTGAAATTAACACTAATATTAATGGTCCGAATCTGGTAGTGAAAAAATCAGATATAAAATTTGAAAATGTTGGATTTAAATACCAGTCTACTAATGACAAAGCTGTAGAAAATATTAATTTTAATATAAGTGGAAATACAATGTCAGCATTTGTTGGGCATAGTGGTGCAGGGAAAAGTACAATTATAAATTTGTTAGCTAGATTTTACGATCCACAAGAGGGTTCAATATACGTTGATAATCAAAATATTAAAAATGTAACTTTAAACTCATTAAGAAAAAATCTATCTATGGTCAGCCAAGATGTAATATTATTCGATGATACAATTGAAAAAAACGTTGCTTATGCTAAAGAAAATGCGACTAAAGAAGAAATTGAGAACGCTTGTAAATTTGCTGCTGCAGATGAGTTTATTAAAAAACTACCTGCTGGATACGATACTTTAATAGGTGAAAATGGCATAAGATTGTCTGGCGGCCAAAAACAAAGGCTGTCCATAGCTAGAGCAATCTTAAAAGAGTCGCCGATAATTCTTCTTGATGAGGCTACCTCCTCCTTAGATGCAGACTCAGAGGAAATAGTACAAAATGCAATTACAAATTTAACGAATAATAAAACAACTCTTGTTATAGCCCACAGACTTTCAACTATTCATAATGCTGATAAAATATTCGTTTTAAAGGAAGGAAAAATTATCAATTTTGGAAACCACAATTTTTTGATTGATAACTGTGAAGAATATAAATCTTTATATAAAAAACAATTGAAATAATATGATTCTCTTTTATAGAGTATTAACTCAATTAATATATCCTTTTTTATTTATTTTAATTTATCTAAGAGTTTATTTAAATAAAGAGCACCCTTATAGATATAAAGAAAAGATTTTAGTTTCTCATTTTAATGTAAATAGAAGTAAAGATAAAAATTTAATTTGGTTTCATGCAGCAAGTATTGGTGAGTTAAAAAGCATTTTACCAATAATTAAAAAGATAAATACTGACAAAAATAATATAGAATTTTTAGTTACTACAACTACTTTAAGCTCCAGTAAAATAGCTGAGATAGAATTTAAAAAAATTAAAAATATTTCTCATCGTTTTTTTCCTTACGACATAGAATTTTTAATAAGTAAATTTTTAAAACTTTGGAAACCCAATTTTATTTTTTTAGTTGACTCTGAAATTTGGCCAAATTTAATTTTAAATGCTAAAAAAAATCATATACCGATTGCAATATTAAACGCTAGAATAACCTTAAAATCATTTAAAAATTGGAGAAGATTTCCGCGCACAGCTTCAAAAATTTTCAGTTCATTGGACTTGTGTCTTACGTCAAGTAAGGAGTCAGAAAATTTTTTTAAAAAATTAAATGTAAAGAATATTAAGTTTAACGGAAACATTAAATTTATTAATGATATTGAAGAGGACGAAATTAAAAATGAAAATGAAAAAATTTTAAATAATTCTATTTTTTGGATAGCAGCTAGCACTCATCCGGGAGAAGAAGAGTTATGTTTAAAAACCCATAAACAATTAAAGCAAAAATATAAAAAAATTTTAACTATAATTGCACCAAGACATATCGAAAGATCGGAAAAGATAAGCGCTTTGTGCGAAAATTACAAATTAAGTTTTCAAATTTTGAATGAAAAAGAAATAATTAAACCAGGAAAAGAAATAATTATTTTGAATTCTTTTGGAATTCTTCAAAATTATTTTAAGTTTGCAAAAAGTGTTTTTATTGGGAAATCAACGATAAAAAAACTTCAAGAAGTTGGTGGTCAGAGTCCTCTAGAAGCTGTAAAATTGAAATGTAAAATATATCATGGTCCTTATGTCTCTAATTTTAAAGATATTTATGAAATTTTAGAAATTAACAAAATATCTCGGCAAATTACAAATCATGAAGAATTAAGTGCATTCTTAGAAATAGATTTGAACCCTTCAAACAAAAAAAATGATAATATTTCAGTGCCTATAAGCAATTTAAGTGAGAACATATTAAATGGCACAATGAAAGAGATAAATAATTTTATACTTAATGAAATTAAATAAACCAAATTTTTGGAGCTCAAAATTAAATTTTTTTACATTCTTATTATTACCTATTAGCATATTAACATTATTTTATGTTTTCTTAAAAAAAAAATTTTCTAAGCAAATAAAATTTAATATTCCTATAATTTGTATTGGTAATATTTATATCGGAGGAACTGGTAAGACACCAACATCAATTTTAATTGCAAAAGAACTTTTAAATTTAAAAAAAAGACCAGTAATTGTAAGAAAATTTTATGAAGACCATAAGGATGAGCATGATTTAATTAAAGGTAATTTCGATAATCTTATTTTAAATAAAAATAGAGTCTCAGGTATCCGTATTGCCGAAGAAAAAAATTTTAATGTTGCTATCTTGGATGATGGCTTTCAAGAGTATAGAATTAAATCTAGTTTAAATATTATTTGTTTTAACAGTGAACAATTGATTGGTAATGGTTTCGTTTTACCATCTGGCCCACTTAGAGAGAGTTTGAATGCATTAATAAATGCTCATATTGTTTTAATAAATGGAGAAAAAAACATAGGATTTGAAAAAAAAATTTTAAATATTAATAAAAATCTAAAAATTTTTTATTCGTATTATAAACCTATCAATTTTACTAATTTTAAAAATAAAAAATTTTTGGCAATTAGTGGTATTGGAAATCCAGAAAATTTTTTTAAATTAGCTGAAAAAAATCATTTACAAATAGAAGAAAAATTAATCTTTCCTGATCATTATAACTTTTCATACAACGAAATAAAAGAAATAATTGATAAAGCTAAAAAAAAAATTTACAAATTATAATGACTGAAAAGGATTATTATAAAATAAATCATTTTAAATTCAAAGAATTAAATTTTTTAAAAATATCTTTAGAGATAAACAATAAAGAAGAATTTTTAAAAATAATTGAGGGGATTAATGCTTAAAATAATAAACTATTTTTTTCAATCTGTTGTAATTTATATATTTTTTTTTATTGCTATAATATTGAGAATAAAAATAAGTAGAAAAATTTTTTCTTTATTGTTTTCTTTTCTAGGACCATTATTTAAATCGAAGAAAATTTTAAATAAAAATTTAGATATTTTTTCTAAGGATATCTCACAAATATCAAAAAAAATAATTATTTCAGATATGTGGAAAAATTATGGAATGACGTTTATTGAATATATGTTTTTAAGTCATTTTAGAAAAGATAACTCGCATATAAAGATAATAGGCGAAGATAATTTAAATGCAGCAAAAAATGGTAAGCCAGTTATTTTTGTTTCTGGTCATTTCGCCAATTTTGAAATGATGTCTATGGAAATTACAAAAAAAAATATAAAGTTAGCTACAATTTATAGACCTCTCAATAATTTTTTTTTAAACCCATTAATGGAATACTTAAGAAAAAAATATATTTGCAAAAACCAAATTAAAAAAGGTATTAATGGAGTGAGAGAAGCCATAGATTATATAAAGAATAATCACAGTATTGCCTTAATGATAGATCAAAGAGTGAGTGAGGGAGAAAAAGTAGATTTTTTTAACAAGCCAGCTTTAACAACTACTTTACCTGCTCAGCTCTCAATAAAATTTAATTTAAATATTATTCCTGTTTTTATACAGAGAAAGGGTATTGATAAATTTGAGATAGAATTTCAAAATAAAATTGAACCGAGTAATTTCAAGGACAAATTAAAATTGACTAAAAAGTTAAATGAAGCTTTAGAAGAAATGATTAATAGAAATCCAAATCAATGGATCTGGACACACAACAGATGGAAATAAAATTTAACTATCTAAGATTCTAAATTTTTCATTAACCTCTATTGGTGAAAAATACGCTTCTTGTAGTTCAACATTCCAATAATTTAATTTTTGTAAAGGGATTTTCTTGCCTGAAACTGCACATAATACGTAGTCTCCCTGCTCGACTATTTCGAAATAGTTGTGTTTAAATATAAGTTTAGCTTTTTTATTACTCATCATTAAATTATACAATATAATTATTATCATGAACATTGGATTAATTGGAAGTGGAGGTAGAGAACATGCATTATGTAAAAAAATATATGAGTCAAAATTAGTCAATCAGATTGTTTGTTTTCCCGGAAACGCTGGTACATCCGATATAGCTATTAATGTCGATGTTGATATTCTTAACTTTAAAAAAATTTTATCTCTATTAAAGTTTTATAATATTGACCTCGTTATAATTGGCCCAGAAGAGCCCTTAGTAAAAGGCTTAGTTAATTTTCTTAAAAAATATAAAATCAAAGTTTTTGGACCTAATAAATTTGCAGCCAAATTAGAAGGTTCAAAAGCTTTTATGAAAAAGATATGTGCAAGTAATAATATTCCCACAGCTAAATTTAAAATATGTTCAAAATTAAGCCATGTTAAAAATTTTCTTAATAAGTGTGAATTGCCTGTTGTTGTCAAAGCTGATGGGTTAGCTGCTGGCAAAGGCGTTACAATATGTAATACCTGGAAACAAGTTATTAATACTTCAATCAAAATTTTTAACGGTAAATTCAAATCATCCAACAAATTAGTTTTAGAAGAGTTTATCGAAGGAGAGGAGGCTAGTTATTTCCTTATTGTAGATAATAATAATTTTAAATTTTTCGGTACCGCTCAAGATCACAAAAGAGTTTACGTTCGTGACAAAGGTCCTAACACAGGGGGAATGGGTGCCTATTCGCCTGCTCCAATAATAAATAAGCAAATTGAAAAAAAAATAATTTCAAAAATAGTAAAGCCTACTTTAACAGCTTTAAAAAAAAGTAAAAATTCTTATAACGGATTTCTTTATGTGGGTCTTATGATTAAAAATAACGAGCCATACTTAATTGAGTACAATATTAGAATGGGTGATCCAGAATGTCAGGTAATTTTACCAAGATTAAAAACAGATCTATTAAAAGTTATTTATCACGCAGTAAAAAACAAATTAAAAAAAATAAACATTGAGTGGAAAAATAAAAAAAGTATGACGATAGTTTTATGTTCAAAAGGATATCCGGGAAAATATAAAAAAAATTTAAAAATTAATAATCTGAGAAAAATAAAATTTACAAATCAAGATTTTATATTTCATGCAGGTACTATTCTTAAAAACAATAATTTTTATTCAAATGGAGGAAGAGTTTTAAATGTTACTTCTTTAGGTACTAGTTTTCCTAAGATAAGAAGAAGGATACTTTCAATTTTAAAAAGGATTAATTGGAAAAAAGGTTTTTATAGAAATGATATTGGTTGGAGAGTGATAAATAAAGATGCGAATTATTAGTGGTTATCTAAAAGGTAAATCAATTAATTTTTTAAAAAATAATAATACGAGGCCGTTAAAAGATATTGTTAAAGAGAATATTTTTAATATTTTAAAACATTCTAGTTTAATCAATTTAAATATTGAAAAATCAAATATTCTTGATCTTTACTCAGGTATAGGTTCTTTTGGAATAGAATGTATTTCTAGAGGAGCTAAAAAAGTATTTTTTATTGAGAAGAATTTGCTAGCTTCAAAAATTCTTAAGGAGAACTTAATAAATTTGTCTGTAGTTGAAAAAGCAAAAATATTCAATGAAAAGGTGGAAGTAACCTTAAAGAAATGTAAAGAAAAATTTGATATAATCTTTTTTGATCCTCCCTATGCAGATACAAATTTTATTTATAATTTAGAAATAATAAAGGAAAAAATTTTATATAAAGAAAAACATATTGTTATCATTCATAGAGATAAGAATTCTAATGATTATCTTGAAAAAAAATTAAATGTCATAAATACAAAATTATATGGTAAGTCTAAAATTATATTTGGTTTATTTAACTAAGCAATTTTTTAGTAAAAGTTTTTACTTGTTCAACTGCAGGCTGATCAAAGGGATTCACATTAATGAGTTTACCCACCATTATAGTTTCAAGAATGAAATAAGAAAATAATCTTCCAAGAGTTTCTTCGTTTAGGTTTTTTATAATAAATTCTCTAAATGGAATTTTATTTTTTTTCAAACTTTTAATTAAAGCATTTTTTTGAGCTTTTTTTATTTTTTGAAGATTTTGATTATTTAAAAAAGTTTTTTTTTGGAACATTTTTCCTGTATTGAATTTTTTTTCAATTTTTTCTTCTGCACTAAATATATGAAAAATTTTATCTTTTGGTCCATCAAGATAGAGTTGGAGTAAGCTATGATGGTCCTTAGGCATATTAGAGACTACAGGAAAAAAACCTTTATTTTTTTTTCCAAGACTTTCCCCAATTAATTGCTGACACCAATATAAAAATTTTTCCAATCTAGGTGAATAATTTAGAAAAACTAAATTATTAATTTTTTTTGTATTAATTAAGTTGGAAAGTTTTAAAGCACTTTCTTTTAAAAATTGATTATTTTTTCTCTTTAGAAAACTAAGGCATTGGGATCTTAGTTTAATCACATTAATACCCATTAAATAAGCAGGAACTAAACCAACTTCGGATAACACAGAATATCTTCCTCCTATATTAGTTTTATGTTCTATTAAAAAAAGGTTAAGTTTCTTTGATAAAAAATGAAGATAGTTATTATTTCTTTCAGTGATAATAATAATATTTTTAGAATTTTTTTTTAATACTTTCAAAAATAAAGCATTGGATAAAGTTTCAATAGTATTCCCAGACTTAGAGATTATTATAAAAAGGGTCTTGCTAAATTTAATTTTTTTAAGATCCAAAATTTTTTCCCAATCAATATCGTCTAAAAAATAAATATTTTTTTTAATTTTTTTTTTTAAAAATCCGTATATAGCTTCTGTGCCCAATATCGAACCTCCCATTCCAATAATAACGATATTATTAAATTTCTGAAATTTTCTTAAATCTGTAATTTTAAAATTTAATTTGAAATTTTTACTTAAAATATTTAGGGTTTGGTTAGAGTTTTCTAAGTTGTCTTTTATAGAAAAAAAAATTTTTTGATAATTTTTCGAATTATTTTTTGAAAAACCTTTTTTTAGAATTGACTCTTGTATATAATTTCGTGTTAACAAATTTTAATCACTTTCTTATTTTATCTAAAATAGATTTTTCAATTGATAAATCTTTATTTCCTTGTTCTTTTTGAGTATCTGGAGCTTTAAGAATCTTTTTAATTTTTTCTTCTTCGTTTCTTTCTATTCTTGTATCAGCTTGTCCTGGTTCTGGTAAATCTTTATAATCAGGAGGGAGAACTAGCGGGTCTCTCTTTTTTACTAAAAACTCATCTGTTGTGGTCACTTTTTCGTTACGTAAAACTTGACCAGCTTCTTTCATGGACTGACATGAAAAAGTTAAAACAAAAAATATTAAAATATAACTTTTTTTTATCATTCAATTTTTTTCTAATAAACTTTTAAATAAAAATATTATAATTCCTAAAGATATAAAAACATCAGCCAAATTAAATGTAAACCAATGAAAATTATTATAATGCAAATCAATAAAATCTGGAACAGCTTTATATGCTAATCTGTCATAAAAGTTTCCCAATGCACCACCAATTATAATTGAAAATATAATTTTATCGAGTATTTGAGAAATTAATAAATAATAAATTAAGATTAGTATTACAGTAATAATGATTAATGATACTGAATTATAATAAAAATTAGAAGTAGCGCTAAGCAAACCAAAACCAATTCCGATATTCCAAGTTAAATCAATGTTCAAAAAGTCATTTAAATAGATCTTGGTATCATTAAAATTATTTATAATTTCAATTTTTGAGTATCTGTCTATGCCAAAAATAAAAAGAATAATTACGAGAAAATAAAAATTTTCTTTTTTAATTATTTTGTTTTTCATTTCTTTAAGATCAATCAAAATATTGACTTTCTATTTTATCGGACAACTTTCTCTCTCACATTTTTTTTCCAAAATCTTCCAACATCTTTCACATTTTTGTCCTTGAGCTTTTTTCACTTCAATCTTGATATCATCTTTATTTGATAATTCTTTTTCTGCTTTTGAAACAATGAAATAATCTGCTAAATCTAATTTATTGAGAAGTTCAAATTTATCTTTTTTTAAAGTTAATTTTATTTCAGCCTCTAAACTTGATCCAATTTCTTTCTTAGCCCTTTTCTCTTCAATCGCAATATTTGCTTCTTGTTTAATTTTGAATAAATTAGACCACTTTTTATTTAGCTCTTCATTCTTCCAGTTGGCTGGTATCTTTACAAAATTATTTTCGTGAATACTTTCAGAATCATTTTTGTTCACTAAACTATATATTTCCTCAGTAGTAAAAACTAATATTGGTGCAAACCACTTTAATAAACTCTCTAAGATTATATTTAAAACAATTACACAATTTTTTCTTTTTTTTGAATTTATGCTATCGCAATAAAGAATATCTTTTCTTATATCAAAATAAAAAGAAGAGAGATCCAGTGTACAAAAATTCAATAGATCTTTATATAATTTATGAAAATTGTAATTTTTCAAATTTTCATCAACAGATTGATTAATTAAAAATAATTTATGTAAAATGAATTGCTCTAGTTCATCAAGTTCATTTATTTTAATTTTTTCAAAGTTTTGTTTTTCAAAATTATCTTTTAAGTTTCCAAGCATATATCTAAAGGTATTTCTAATTTTTCTATATGACTCTGCGTGCTGTATTAAAATATTTTTATCTATTCTTAAATCTTCAGCATAATCAGATGCTGAAGCCCAAACTCTAAGTATGTCTGCGCCATAGTTCTTTAAAATATCTTCTGGAGAAATAACGTTACCCATTGATTTAGACATTTTCATACCTTTGCCGTCCACAACAAAACCATGTGAGAGAATACTCTTAAATGGAGCTTTACCTCTAGTTCCGCACGACTCTAGTAAAGAAGAGTGAAACCATCCCCTATGTTGGTCAGATCCCTCTAAGTACATGTCTGCAGGCCATTTTAAATCTTTTCTTTTTTCTAAAACAAAACTATGTGTTGAACCACTATCGAACCATACTTCAACAATATCGTTAAGTTTTTCATAATCTTTGGCATCATAGTCATCGCCTAAAAAAATTTTTGCATCATCTGTAAACCAACAATCGGAGCCTTGCTTTTCATAAATAGAGGCGATTCTATCTATAATTTTTTGATCTCTTAGTGGCTCTTTTGTTTTTTTATTGATAAAAATTGGTAATGGCACCCCCCAAACTCTTTGTCTTGAAACACACCAATCTGGTCTTCCTTCAATCATTGATAAAAGCCTATCTTTACCTTTATTTGGATAGAAGGTGGTTTCATTTATCGCTTTAACAGCTTTATCTCTCAACTTATTTTTTTGCATGGAGATAAACCATTGAGGTGTCGCTCTATAAATTAATGGAGCCTTAGATCTCCAAGAATGAGGATAACTATGATTAAGCTTGTCGTTTTTAAGCAATTGTTTTTGTTCTTTTAGTTTCTCTATAACAATTGGGTCAGCCTTAAATACGTGTATATTTGTAAAATAAGGTATCTCTTTAGTATAAACGCCTGAGTTATCAACCGTATAAAGTGATGGTATATTATTTTTCAAACACAAGTTAAAATCGTCTGGACCGTGACTTGGAGCGCAATGAACGATCCCCGTTCCCTGCTCCAAATTAACAAATTGAGCATCCAACATTGGAACATCATAGCCAAAATCCATTTTAACAAATGGATGATTACATATTGTTCCATTAAATTCAGAACCTTTAAAAACTTTAAATAATTTATAGTTTTTAATTTCACACTCTTTAGTTATTGACTCAATTAGATTTTTTGCAACTACGATTTTCTTATTTTTAAAATGCTCAAGCTGGTCAATTTCCAAAACTGCATATTCAATATTACTGTTAAAAGCTAATGCTTTGTTAGCAGGTATAGTCCAGGGTGTAGTAGTCCAAATTATAATGCTTGAGTCTTTTAGAAAATCTTTTTCAGTCTCCTTAATTTTAAATGCAACATAAATAGTATTCGAAGTATGATCCAAATATTCTACTTCTGCATCTGCTAAAGCAGTTTTTTCAACAGTAGACCAAAGAACAGGTTTAAAACCTTGATATAAACTTCCATCTAGAAGGAATTTGCCCAACTCTCTCACAATTTGAGCCTCTGCTTCGTAACTCATTGTGGAATAATAATTTTCAAAATCTCCGACTACTCCTAATCTTTTAAATTCTTTGATGTGAATGTTAATCCAGCTTTTTGCGAATTCCCTGCATTCTTGCCTAAAATCTTTAATAGGCACCTCGTCTTTATTTTTTTTCTTTTTTTTATACTGTTCTTCAATCTTCCATTCTATTGGAAGTCCGTGACAGTCCCAGCCAGGAACATAAACAGAGTCTTTGCCATTCATTTGATGAAAGCGAGTAATCATATCTTTTAAAATTTTATTTAA
>MDTB01071080.1_pt1 | contig 13658 bp, 12 predicted proteins | sample 811161 | NCBI WGS metagenome assembly MDTB01 (sample SAMN05326650, study PRJNA326480) | marine metagenome | isolation source: seawater | place: Mediterranean Sea | collected 2009
GTTTCGATTGGAACAGTCATACTCTCAGCTATTATTTCAACTTTAGCTGCATATGCTCTTACTATTCTAAGAACTCCATTTAGACATTTAATCTTCTTACTTATAATCATGCCAATTTTAATACCAGGAATATCACTTTTAATTCCACTTTATAAATTAGTTAGAGAGCTAGGACTCATGAATTCATACCTAGGGTTAATTTTAATGCACACAACAGGTATGTTAACTTTAGGTGTTTTTTTAATGAGAAATGCATTTATGAGTATACCACAATCTTTACGTGAAGTAGCTTTATTAGAGGGTTCAAGCGAACTACGTATTATGTTTACTGTAATGCTACCTTTGGCAATACCTGGTCTTCTAACTCTTATGGTTTTCGCTCTTTATGCGTCATGGAATGATTTCATTATGGCATTTCTATTTATAAATTCTACTGATATGGAAATGTTAAATGTTTTTTTGATGAAATTAACTTTCTCAGGATCTCAATTTGACACCTTTTGGGGACTTTTAAATTCAGGAGCAATAATAAGTTTCATACCAATTATTGTATTTTATATTTTTCTTCAACAATACTTTGTTAGAGGAGTTACAGGAAGTGCGGTAAAAGAATAAGATGAAAAAATACTCTTCAGATTGGTATTGGTACTATGTAATTAATTATGCATTAGTTATAATAATATTATTTCCTATTTACTGGACTTTTATCTCCTCCGTTAAGGTTCCTGATGAATTAATTACAAGTAATCCAACATTTTATCCTCATAATTGGACATGGGAATATTATGATACTACATGGAATTTTAATGATGAAATGCGAACTAAATTACAAAAGGAAGTGTCTGGTAGTACAACTATAACCGCAGGTATAGAAAGAGCATTTTATAACAGTGGGATAGTCACATTGGGGACTATTATTCTATCTTTAATTGTTTGTACTCTTGCCGGATATTCTCTAACTTTTTTTAGAATACCTTTTAAAGAAGCTATCTTTATATTATTAATTTTACCAATATTGATACCAGCTATTTCATTAATCATTCCAATTTATAAATTATTAAAATCACTTGGATTAACTGACACACATATTGGGTTAATATTTTTACATTCAACAGGAATGTTACCAATTGGAGTTTTTATGATGCGTAATGCCTTCAGTAGTATTCCATCTTCTCTTAGAGAAGTTGCTTTATTAGAAGGTACTTCTGAGTTACGGATTATGTCGACCATCATGATACCACTGGCAATTCCTGGTTTATTAACTGTCATGGTTTTTGCGTTATATATTTCTTGGAATGATTATATTTTAGCTTTTATTTATATAAATAGTCCAGATAATATTATGCTAAATACAACATTGGCAAAGATAGCACTTGGTGGTGCTAAATTTGAAATGAAGTGGGGGAACTTAACCGCTGGTTCTATTATTAGTTTTATTCCAATAATTATTATTTACTCAATTCTTCAAAGATATTTTATAAGAGGTATTACGGGCAGTGCTGTAAAAGAGTAAGTTAGTGACTTATTTTTTTAAGGATAAATTTTGGTTTTACACAATTTCTTTTACTTTAGTTATTATTATTGGTTTTCCTATTTTAATCATATTACTTCTGTCTTTTAAAACTAACACAGAAATTAATTTTACTAATTTTTTTAATCAATTTAGTTTTGATACCTACAAAACAATTTGGAACCTTGAATTTAGAAACAATAATAATTCATTTAAACAATCGTTTTTTAACAGCATAATTGTCACATCAGGTACAGTAGTGCTATCTCTAATTATTAATGTATTAGCTGGATATTCCCTTTCTTTGCTGAGAGTACCTTATAAGAATTTGATTTTTATTTTATTAATTTTACCTTTTTTAATTCCAATATATTCAATTTTTTTACCCTTATATGTTTTTTTATATAAAATAAATTTGAATGACTCTTATTTAGGGTTAATTATAGTTTATTCCGTTTACGTTCTTCCTATTGGTTTTTTTCTTATGTTTAATTCTTTTATGAGTATTCCTAAGTCATTAAGAGAAGTAGCTATTTTAAATGGTAGTTCAGAACTCAAAATTCTTTTCACCATAATGCTACCATTGGCAATTCCTGGTTTTGTTACTTTAATAATATTTGCAGTTTATATTTCTTGGACTGATTATTTGTTTGCTTATATAATTATGAATTCAAACGATATGCAAATGTTAAATGTAACACTTTCTAAAATAGGATTTAGATCAAATTATCCTTATGCTGGTTATGTAATATCTTATTTTCCATTTATAATTGTATTTATTTATCTTCAAAAATATTATTTCAAAAGTATATCCACATCATTCAATTAGGAATTAGGCAATTCCACGTGAATATAGTAACTTGGATCTTTTCTTCTTTTTAAAACTGCTAAAAATATTTCTTTGTGAGCTGCAAAAAGAGTTTTTGGTTTTGGAAGTTGATCTTTAATTACTTCGTATAATTTTGGTAAATTATAAGATGGTACCATTGGGAACATGTGATGTTCTACATGATATTCCATCTTCCAATAGATAAAACTAAAAATTGGATTAAGTCTAATTGATCTGGTTGTTACCCTATGATCTTTCACATTTCCTTTTAATCCAGTATGTTGTGTAATTCCCCACATAGCAAAATTTGCAAAAAATCTAGGAATAAGAAATAATAAAATAGGAATTAGTGATTGAATATAAATTGAAAAAACAATTATACTTAACCAAATTAATACAAATATTCTTGAACTGTTAATACATTTTTTAATTTGATCTTCGGGTATACAGTCATTCATTACATTTGTTCTAATGCCTAAAGCATGTTTTATTATTTCTACATACAGTGTTTTATGAATATAAAAAAACATACTGCCAGGGAGATAACCAAAAAGATACCGAAACATAGTTCTTTCTGCATAAATCATTTCTTCTGTTTCATAATCATGAGGATCAATAGATGCTGTATAACTATGATGTAGTGAATGACTCCATCTCCAACGAACAGGTTCAAAGGAATTCATATAGCTTCCTATTAAGTAAAAAAAATTGTTCAATTTTCTTGTTTTAAATGCTGTTCTATGACCGCATTCATGCCAAATTGCATCGCCTCCTGCATGTAAAGTACAATATGCTAAATATGGAAGTATAAACCACCAAGTTCCCCAAAATAAAATACAAGCGTAACCTAAAATTGTTAATGATAAGAAGAATATTATCATATGTTTCCATCCTTCATAATCATTTCTTTTAGATAATTCTTTTAGAGTCTTTCTATCTATTTTTGCTCTAAACCATCCATTTGAAACGGCATTTATTCCAGTTTTAATTTTTTGATTATCAGACATTATTATTGTAAATATAAAATTTATTTGTATTTTTCAAGTTTAGTTTGGAACTGCGACATTAATTTTATAATTTGGATCTTTTGCTTGCTTTAATAGAGCAGGTAAGATTTCCTTATAGGCTCCTAAGATTCCTTTTCGTGCCAGAGGCATTTGATCCTTAAGCATTGTATGAAGTTTTTTTAAATTATAAGAGGGAATTGTCGGAAACATATGATGCTCAGTGTGATATTCCATGTGCCAATAAAAAAAACTAAATATTGGATTGAGAATTACTGTTCTTGTGCTTAAGCGATGATCTTTAGAATTATTTAATAACCCAGCGTGCTGCATTATTCCAATAAGGGTATATATTGTATTGCCGTACCAAAAAGGTAATAATATATAAAGCAAAAGCATCCATGTATTGAGATAAAAAGTTAAAAAGATTATGCTAAGCCAAATTGTTACATAAATTCTCGAAATCCATCTACATTTAGATCTCTCATCTTCTGGTATACAATCTTTCATAACTGGAGTCGCAAAACCTAACGCATGTTTTATAGTCTCAAAAGGTAAGCTATTTGTTTTATACAAAGTTAACAATCCTCCAAAAGGAAAAACTTGTAAAAATATATTGATTAAATCAGTTGGCTTAGTAACTTGTATTTCAAAGTCATACGGGTCAGCTGTTGATAAAGTATAACTATGATGATGAAAGTGACTCCAGCGCCATCTCGTTGATTCTTTCCAATTCATAAAGCTGCCAATTTGGTAAAATAACTCATTTAAAATTCGAGATTTAAAAGCAGTTCTATGTCCTGTTTCATGCCATAATGAATCTGCAGAGGCATACATACTTCCGTATACCCAGAACCAAAACACAGACCACCAAGTACCCCATGTATAATAGGCCATGTAACCAGTTAAAAGCAAGCAAGTAAAATATATTACAACATGTTTTAAGCCTTGCCAGTCAGATTTTTTTGATAATTCTTTTAAAATTTTTTTATCAATATTACACTTGTGCCATGTATCTAAATCAACTTTCATAAATTTTTTTTAATATCAAATTATTATATTTTTGAACACTTTTGTGTAAATTATTAACATTATTAAATATAATATAATAAAAAATAATTTTTATAACAAATTTTACCTAAAATTCATTAAATATTCTTGGACTATCCATATTTTTTAGTTAAAGTTTAGTTAATTAATATTGGGAGGTATTATGAAATTATTAATGAAAGTATTAATAATCTTTTTGACTACTTTACCTTTTGCTAAAACTTCTTTTGCTGCAGATGATTTAATCGTTTGGAACAGAGGAGGTTGGGGTGAATGGGTTGTTGAAGGATTTAATAAAAAAATGGAAGCAGAGGGAAGGGCTCTTAGAGCGACAAGTACTCTTAATCCTGAATTTGTTTTAAAATTTAATGCTGCTATGTCAGCTGGTGAGCGTATTGATATTGCTGCTATGGGTACAAATGATTTACCTAATTATGCAGCTATGGGTGCATTAACTGACATAACTGATTTTGTAACAGGTTTAGATTATTTTGATAAACTGAATCCAATTCATCTTAAACAAGGCACTCTTGATGGTAGATATTATGCAATACCTAATGCTGCAGATGTCTCTGCATTTATTTATAATAAAAAATTAATGCCAACACCGCCAAAGGACTGGGCTGAGATGTTAAGTATGTGTAATGATTTTGCTGCTAAAGGGCAGATAATGATTGCATGGCCTACAAAAAATCCTGGAGGTATGAGGTTTACAGGTTTACCAATGGCTTGGGCAAATGGTGGAAGTTATACAAGTGATGATGGAAAAACAGCACAATTTAATCACCCTAAAAATATTGAATGGATAATGCATTACAAAGATATGTATGATGCTGGCTGTGTTCCAGAAAATGTATCTGTTTGGGATTGGGGAGATAAACAAGATGGTTTTCTAGCTGGTGATGTTGCTATGATTGGAACTGGTAACTTCTTGATGGGTGTAGTTAAAGATCACACTGAAAAAGTAGACGCTGGTTTTATTCCATTTATGTCTAAAGATGGCTCTATGACTTCTTCGTATGTAGGTGGTGATGGTATTTCTATACCAGTTACAGTTGGTAATATGGAGGGAGCAAAAGAATATTTAGAATATGCTTTGTCTCCAGAAGTACAAATTGAAATCTATAGTAAAAATGGAGGATTACCTGTTCGCTCCGATTTGGTGGATAATAATCCTTATTTAACTGAAGACTCTAAGATGTTTCTTGTAGAATCTAGACGTGGTTATGCGCCATATCTAAAACCATATCATGAAATTTCTGAAGTTATCGTTACTGCTTTTCAAAAAGTTTTGGCTGGAGAAGATGCTCAAACGGTCTTTGATGAAGCAAATGGTAAATTTCAGGCAATCTTAGATGCAGCTAATTAAAAAATAGCTGATAGTAGGCGAAACTTATGAATTTTGTTCGTAAAGAAAAAATCATTTTCCTTCTTATGGTTTCGCCTGCTTTACTTTTACTCTCTGTTTTTTTTATATGGCCTTTATTTAATTCTTTTTGGATATCATTTCATACATGGCCAATGTTTGGTAAACCCAAATGGGTTGGTTTGGATAATTATATCTATACATTAAATGACCCTCGTTTTTGGGATACATTAAAGTTTACAACAATCTATACTTTTACTGCTACTCCTATGTTATTTATAGTTGCTCTCATTACAGCATTATTATGTAACGTTAGGACATGGGGGACAACTTTTTTCAGAGCAATGTATTTTTTACCAGTGGTTTTATCATTTGCTACTGCAAGTTATATCTGGTTGTGGTTATACAGTGAATTATACGGCATTATTATTTATGTTTTAGAATTATTTGGTTTTGGTGGTCCTGATAAAAACCTTAACGTTTGGACTACACCTACATCAGGTTTATGGGCTGTTAATGCCATGGTGACATGGAAATTTTCTGGTATTCAAATGATAATTTTAATAGCAGGACTTCAAGCTATCAGAGATGATTACAATGAAGCTTCTACATTAATGGGTGCCTCACGATGGCAAACTATTTGGCACGTAACATTACCACTATTAAGACCTTCTATTGCTCTTTGTCTCATACTTTGTATTGCTGGAGGTTATCAAGCATATGAACAGTTTTTAATAATGACGCAGGGAGGACCACAAGGGGCAACAAGAACTATCTTGATGCATACAACGGATATGGGATTTACATGGTTTAAATTAGGGCCAGCAGCATCAGTTGGTATCTTTGTTATGATTATTATATTTGTGATTACAGCTATTCAACTTCGTTTATTTAAGCCTCATTAAATGAAAAGATTTTCTTCAGATTGGTATTGGTATTATGTTATCAATTATACTTTAGTAATTTTAATTGTGTTTCCAATTTATTGGACCTTTATTTCGTCAGTAAAAACTCCCGCTGAACTAATTACAAATGATCCAACATACTTTCCGCAAACCTGGACATGGAAATATTATTATCAAATTTGGAATTATGATTTGTCAGCTACATGGCAATTCAACTCAGATGAGTTCTTTGCTAGGGAAAAAAGAAGTCTTAAAGAAGCTTTATTTAATTTTTTTAATCCTGATGAATCAAAATCAATAGGTAGAGCTTTTTGGAATAGTTGTTTTGTCTCCTTTGGAACAATACTTTTAACAACTATAGTGTGTACGTTTGCAGGCTATGCTTTAGCTCTCCTACGAGGTCCTTTTAAAAATATAATTTTTTTACTTATTATTACCCCCATTCTTTTTCCTGGAGTGTCTTTACTAATACCTTTGTATAAAATTTTAAAAGATATTGGCTTACTTAATAATTTGTATGGATTGATTTTTCTACATTCCACTTTTATGTTACCACTAGGAGTATTCATGATGCGTAATGCTTTTATAAGTATTCCAAGCTCACTGAGAGAAGTAGCTATACTAGAAGGTACTTCTGAGTTACAAATTATTTTAAGAGTGTTGCTTCCTTTATGCATACCAGGACTTTTAACGGTCATGGTTTTTGCTATGTATGTCTCATGGAATGATTATATTTTTGCTTATGTATTCGTCACCACAGGTGAAAGAGAAGTACTTAATGTGGCATTAGCAAAAATTGCCCTTGGAGGTAATGAATTTGATATGAAGTGGGGTTCCATAACAGCAGGTTCAGTTATAAGTTTTATTCCTATAATAATTTTTTATACATTTCTTCAGCAATACTTTGTTCGTGGAGTAACAGGAAGTGCCGTTAAGGAGTAACAAGAGAGTTTTTTATGAAGTGGAACATAAACAAAGCTTATCGATGGTATCATAAATATGATTGGTTAGTTGGTTGTAATTTTCTCCCTAGTAATTCTGTAAATCAGTTAGAAATGTTTCAAAAAGAAACTTTTGATATTCCCACAATTAAAAAAGAAGTAAAATTGGCAAGTCAACTAGGTTTTAATGTTCTAAGGGTTTTTCTTCATGATTTATTATGGCACAATAAAAAATCATTAATTAAAAATGTAAAAATTTTTTTAAATATATGTGATAAATTTAATATTAAAATAAATATTGTTTTGTTTTGTGATTGCTGGAACCCAGTAGCAAAATTAGGAAAACAGCCAAAGCCTGTAAGAGGTGTTCATAACTCTGGTTGGGTAGCAAGTCCTGGAAAAATTTTTATTGATAAATTAGATTCAAATGAAATTAATAAAAAAGAACTTGATCATTTGAAAAATTATACGCAAGGAATATTGAAAAATTTTAAATCTGATAAAAGAATTTTAATGTGGGATATTTATAATGAGCCAGGTGGCATGGGAGAAAATAAATCCTTAAAATTATTAAAATTAATATGGAAATGGGCAAGAGAAGTAAAGGTATCACAACCTCTAACATCATGTCTTAAAGGTTCTGTTGGAAATAAAGTAATAAATTTTAATAAAAAAAATTCGGATATCATAACTTTTCATGATTATGATAAAAAAACATTATTACCGAATATAAAAAAATATCTAAAAGAAAAAAGACCTGTTATGTGCACTGAGTACATGGCAAGAGAGATGGGAACCACATTTCAATATTCTCTTCCTATCTTTAAAAAATATAACATAGGTTGTATGAATTGGGGGTTAGTTGCGGGAAAAAGTCAAACCCATTTTAATTGGAAAACAATAAAAAAATTAGAAATTAAAAAAAAGAACAAACAATTTCTTAAGAAGAATGAAAAACTTCCTGAACCTAAATTGTGGTTTCATGATATATATAGAGTTGATGGTTCAGCATATAATAAAAATGAGATTAATTTTATTAAACAAATGATAATTTCATGAAAGAAATCTTTGCTTGGGGTGATGGTGGTAGATCAAAAAGAAATTTTACAATTTATGATCTACTAAATTTAAAAGGTAAGAAAAAATTAACTCAAGTAAACTGCGGAAATGAAATTGAAGTACAAGCAGCAGTAGAAGCAAATATAGATCTTTTAATTTGCCTTGGTAGAGATATTAATATTATAAGAGCAAATGCTCCACATCATTTTATAACTGGCGCTATTTTAGAGCATGAATATTATACTAAAGATGATCTCTTAAAGGCATCAATGAAGACTTTAGAAAATGGTGCTGATGCCATTTATACATCTAAAAATCCACATGTTGTTGAATATTTAGCTAAAGAATCTGTTCCAGTCATGGCACACTTAGGATTTATTCCTGTAAAATCCAGTTGGACGGGTGGTATTAGAGGGACAGCTAAAACTGCTAAAGAAGCATATAAACTTTATCAACAATTTAAAGATATGGAAAATGCTGGTGCTGTTTTAGTTGAAGCAGAAGTTATAGCTGGCGATGTCTTATCAGAAATTTCTAAAAGAACGAGTATGGTAACAGTATCGCTTGGCTCTGGTAATGGTGGTGATGTAAATTATTTATTTATGTGTGATATTTGTGGAGATAATGAAAACTTGCCTAGACATGCTATTCAGTATGGTCATCTTTTACCATTGCATCAAAAAATACAAAAAGAAAGAATAAAGGCACTGAAAAAATTTAATGCAGATGCAAAAAAATATAATTTTGCAAAACAAAAAAATATTGTTTCTATCCCAAAAAAAGAACTTAATTCTTTTCTTAAAAAAATTTAATTTATATTTATTAATTTTATCAATAAAAAATCAATATTTTACTTAATATCAAATAAATCCAGGCTTTTTTTATTCCTTTTTTTATGAATAATTAGATCACTTCTTATTGATATCTTTATTTATTTAGTTAAGATTTACTTAATAATTTTTTAATGGGAGGTTTTATGAAAATTATTTTAAAATTTTTATTAATAGTCTCTACCACAATTCCTTTAATGATTTTTTCTTCTCAAGTTTTTTCTAGAGAATTAGTTGTTTGGAGTAGACATTCTCCATCACAGAATTTGGTAGATGCTTTTAATAAAAAAATGGAAGCAGAAGGTAAAGATTTACGAGCTGTTAATAGTGTGCTTGGTGGTGACTTTGTGCCTAAATTTACTGCAGCATTAGCTGCTGGTGAAAGAGTAGATGTTGCTGCAATTGACTTAATATATGTTCCTTATTATGCTTCAATAGGAGCTTTAGAAGATATGACTGATTTTCTAAAGGAAAAAGACTATTATAATAATTTAAATGGTCCTATGATGCACTTAGGTAGTGTAGATGGTAAGCATTATTCTGCTCCAAATGATTTAGGTATATCAGGCTTTGCTTATAATAAAAATTTGTTACCTAATCCTCCAACAACATGGGCTGAAATGACAACTATGTGTGAAGAATTTGCAAGCAGAGGTAAATTTCTTCTTGGTTGGCCAACGGTCAGTGGTGGTGGCATGATATACACTCACGCACCATGGGGATGGGCCGAAGGTGGAGCGCATTCTGGTTGGGTAAACGAAGATGGCTCTAAAGCTAATTTAAATGACTCAACGATGCAATCCGTTTTTGACCATTTTACTAATTTGCAGAAAATAGGTTGTGTTCCAAAAAATGTTGCTGCATGGGATTGGCCAGACAAACAAGATGCATTTCTAAGAGGTGAACTTGCAATGATTGGTACTGGAAACTTCATAATAGGTATGATGGGTGACTATCCAGATATTGATTGGGGTTTTTTTGCAATGTTTTCATCTGATGGAACTCGCAAATCAGCTTTTGTTGGTGGTGATTTAATCGGTATACCTGTTACAACAGGTGATAAAGAAGGGGCAATGGAATACATTGAATTTATTTTATCAGCTGAAGGACAAAGTGTTTATACTTGCCAAAATGGTGGTTTGCCAATTCGTTCTGATCTTTTTGATACAGATCCTTGTATGACAGATAATCACCGTGTTTTCTTACATGCTGGTGACACAGGACATGTTCCTTATACAGTTGTTTATAATGAACTTATGGAGCCTTGGGGTAATGCTATCCAAGAAATTTACGGTGGTGGCGATCCTGCTAGTGTTTTAGGTAAACATAATGCTAGAATGCAAGAGATTATAGACGAAGGACCGGAATAAAATAATTAAAGTAGGCAGTATTAATGAGAAGATCTGATAAAGAACAAATAATCGGTTATCTCCTTATACTGCCTGCTGTTCTATTAGTACTTATCTTTTTAGTCTATCCTTTTTTAAATTCATTTTACATGTCATTTCATAAATGGCCTGTATTTGGGGATGCAAAATTTGTGGGATTTAAAAATTACATTAAAGTTTGGAAAGATGATCAATTTTGGAATTCTCTATATTTTACTTTTCTTTACACTATTACAGTGACGCCAATGCTTTTTGCATTAGCAATTCCAATGGCTTTATTATGTAATATAAAAGCAAAAGGATCAACTCTCTTTAGAAGTGTATATTTTTTCCCTGTAGTTCTATCTTTTGCGGTTTCTGCATATGTATGGATGTGGTTGTACAATGAATCAAACGGAGTATTTATGTATGGTCTTAGATATTTTGGTATCGTATCAGATGATTATAATATTTGGTTAGAAAGAAATTCATCATTGTTAGCAGTTAATATTCAAATAACGTGGAAGTTTTTTGGCATTTCAATGATTATATTGCTTGCAGGTTTGCAATCAATTAGTGATGATTATTATGAAGCCTCAAAATTAATGGGAGCTTCACGTATGCAAACCATATGGAATGTCACTCTACCTCTTATTAAAACATCAATTGTGTTATCTTTAATTTTATCAATTGCTGGTTCAATGCAAGTATATGAACCATTTTTAATCATGACACAGGGAAGTCCTGCAAATTCAACGAAAACATTAGTTATGCATATAGTCGATGTTGGTCTTGATTATTATAAACTAGGTCCTTCTGCTGCTATGGGCACTATATTAATGATAATATTACTTATTATTACTTCTTTGCAATTATCAATTTTACGAAAAGATAACTAATGAAAAGATTTTCTAGTGATTATTATTTGTATTATTTAATAAATATTTCATTAGTTATTATTATTTTATTTCCAATATATTGGACAATTATTTCTTCTCTCAAAACGCCACCTGAATTAATTAGTAAGCAACAAACGTTTTATCCACATACAATTACTTTTGAATATTATGAAAGAATATTAACATATGGGTTCAAAGATGTTGATGAGTCCGAAAATGTTACACTTGAGGACGGACTTTTAAGTGCTGGAAATATATTTATTGCTTTTAAAAATAGTTTTATAGTTACGATAGGCACTATCATTCTATCTTTAATTGTTTCAACTTTAGGAGGTTATGCTTTTACATTTTACAAATTTAAATTTAAAGAATATTTTTTTATCTTTCTTCTTTTGCCTATTCTAATTCCTAGTATTTCTCTAATTATTCCAATATACATATTACTCAAAAATTTAAATTTACTTGATACATATACAGCATTAATTTTTTTACACTCCATGTCTATGGTGCCTCTAGGTATCTTTATGATGAGAAATGCCTTCAGTAGTATACCTAAATCTTTAAGAGAAGTGGCAATTTTAGAAGGATCTAATGATTTTAAAATTCTTTTAACAGTTCTAATGCCTCTAGCTATTCCTGGAATTTTAACTGTTACTGTTTTTGCGATGTATGTATCGTGGAATGATTTCATATTAGCTTTTTTATTTATAAGTTCCGAAGATATGAAAATGCTTAATGTTGCACTTAAACATATAGCAACAGGTGCAAATCAATGGGAGATGAAATGGGGAGATCTTACAGCTGGTTCTGTTGTAAGTTTCATTCCCCTAATAATTTTTTATGCTTTTCTTCAACAATACTTTGTCAGAGGTATTACGGGAGGCGCAGTGAAAGAATAAAATGAAAGGAGATTTATAATGTTTACTCAATCACAAATAGACCAATTCCATCATGATGGAACAATTATTGCTAAAAATTTAATTAAAGGTGAAGAATTAGAAAAACTTCAAGAAGCTGCAGATAAAGTTGTTAACAAGGCAATTGAAAATGCACCAGAAGATATTCCAAACAATGAAGAAGAGAAACAATTTATATGGAAGGGTCTTGATGGATATATGCTCCGTAAAAATGGACAACATATTTACAGAAGAAGCGGTAATATGTTTGATAGAGATCCTGTGTTTAAAGCGGTATGTGCAAATCCTGAAATCTTAAAACATTACGGACAACTGATTGGCCATTCTTTTATGCCAGCTGATGATGCAATGGTTGTAAAAGTACCTCACGGTGATGTTCCTGTATTATGGCATCAAGATCCTCCTTATTTAAAAAAGGACTGGGATAAACTGCAACGTATTCCCAATATTGATTGTGATATTTACTTGGATCATTCAACAAAAGAAAATGGTTGTTTATGGGGTATTCCTGATCATCATCTTGTTGGCCATATAGAAATTGAGAATTTTACTGAAGAAGAACTATTTAATTGTCCTGGCATTATCCCATTTGAAACAGAGCCAGGAGATGTAATTTTCCATTCATTATCTGCACCGCATGGTTCAGCAGGAAATAAAACAGACGGCCTTAGAAGAACTTTTTATATCCATTTCAATAATAAAGAAATTTACGAACAATGTTATAAAGATGATCCGGGATGTATAAAAAGAAAAGAACAACGTGATGGTTGGTTTTATGATTTTAATGAAAAAACAAAAAATAAACTCCTTGAAATGAATGATTTACGCCGCTCTTTGGGATTTGAGATGTTAAATGAACATGAAATCTCAATCGGCAATGAGGGATTTGAATATGTGGGTGATGGTCCTAAAACACCACCTTTTCATTGGGAAACTTTAACTAATCAAATTGATCCTGAAAGAAGAAAATCATTAAAGTCA
>MDTB01035080.1_pt1 | contig 13656 bp, 10 predicted proteins | sample 811161 | NCBI WGS metagenome assembly MDTB01 (sample SAMN05326650, study PRJNA326480) | marine metagenome | isolation source: seawater | place: Mediterranean Sea | collected 2009
AATACCCTCTTTACGCGGGTGTAGTTCAGTGGTAGAACTCCAGCCTTCCAAGCTGGTTGCGTGAGTTCGATTCTCATCACCCGCTCCAGAATGGAAAAAATAAATTTAGGAGATAAATATATAAGATGTCAAAAGAAAAGTTTAATAGAAATAAGCCGCATTGTAACATAGGTACAATCGGGCACGTTGATCATGGTAAAACTACTTTAACCGCTGCTATTACAAAAGTGATGTCGGATAAGGGAGGAGCAGACTTTGTTGCTTATGATCAAATAGATAAAGCGCCAGAAGAAAAGGAAAGAGGAATTACTATTTCTACTGCGCATGTTGAATATGAAACTGAAAAAAGGCATTATGCACACGTAGATTGTCCAGGGCATGCTGACTATGTAAAAAATATGATCACTGGTGCAGCTCAAATGGACGGTGCAATTTTAGTCGTCAACGCTGCTGACGGACCAATGCCACAGACACGTGAACATATACTTTTAGCCAGACAAGTTGGTGTTCCAGCAATCGTAGTATTTTTAAATAAGGTGGATACTGTTCAGGATAAAGAATTACTTGAGTTAGTTGAAATGGAGATTAGAGAATTATTGACATCATATCAATTTCCTGGAGATAAAATTCCAATTATTAAAGGGTCAGCTCTAAAAGCAATTGAAGGTGATGCTGAACTAGGAATTAAACCTATAGAAGAACTTATGAAGGCAGTTGATGAAACAATTCCTCAACCTGAAAGACCTAAAGATAAACCGTTTTTAATGCCTATTGAGGATGTATTTTCAATTTCAGGACGTGGTACAGTTGTTACCGGAAGAGTTGAACAAGGCGTTGTTAATACAAACGATGATTTAGAAATTGTAGGTATCAAAGATACACAAAAAACAGTTTGTACTGGAGTAGAAATGTTCAGAAAACTTCTAGATACTGGAGAAGCTGGCGATAACATTGGTGCTTTATTAAGAGGAATAGATCGTAATCAAGTAGAGAGAGGACAAGTTCTCGCTAAACCTGGTTCAATAAAGCCTCATACAAAATTTGAAGCTCAAGCATACATTCTAAAAAAAGAAGAGGGTGGAAGACACACTCCTTTTTTTTCAAAATATAGACCCCAATTTTATTTTAGAACTACAGATGTAACTGGCGAAGTAACTTTGCCAGAAGGTACTGAAATGATAATGCCGGGTGATGATGCTAAAATGACAGTTACGTTGATTTCACCAATAGCAATGGATGAGAATCTAAAATTTGCAATTAGAGAAGGTGGACGAACAGTTGGAGCTGGAGTTGTAACTAAAATTATAGAGTAAGCCTCGCTTTAAAAAAAAAAAAAGGAGTGTAGCTCAATTGGTAGAGTACGGGTCTCCAAAGCCCGGGGTTGAGGGTTCAAGTCCCTCCGCTCCTGCCAAAAATAGCTAAATAAAAATGCAAAACCCGATAAATTTTTTTAGATCTGTAAAACAAGAGGCCTTCAAAGTTACTTGGCCTTCAAAAAAAGAAACGCTGATGGGATCTGTAACAGTTATTTTTATGGCGATCATATCTTCATTATTTTTTTTATTACTAGATCAAATATTTAAATTTGGTTTAAGCTTTTTAATAGGTTAAACATTATGAAATGGTATATTGTACAAGCACATGCTGGCGCTGAAAAAAAGGTCTCTGAGCAAATAAAAGAGGAATTAATTAAAGTTGATCAAGAAAATAAATTCGGTGAAATTTTAGTTCCAACTCAAGACGTTACTGAAATAAAAAAAGGGAAAAGATCAATTGTAAAAAAAAAATATTTCCCAGGGTATATACTTGTAAAATTAGAAATGACTAATGAAATATACCACTTAATAAAATCATTAAAAAAAGTCAGCGGTTTTTTAGGTCCGCAGGGTAAGCCTTCACCAATTTCAGAGGACGAAGTAAAAAAAATAGTTGGAAATATGGAAGAAAGTGTTGCAAATCCAACATCATCAATAACCTTTCAAGTTGGAGAGCAGGTTAAGGTGTGTGATGGCCCATTTGCCTCATTTAATGGTTCTATAGAAGAAATTGATGAAGATAAATCTAGACTTAAGGTGTCTGTTTCTATATTTGGTAGGCCAACACCTGTAGATTTAGATTATTCTCAGGTAGAGAAAGTTTAAAATAATGGCAAAAGAAGTAACAGGATATTTAAAATTGCAAATTAAAGGCGGTCAGGCTAATCCAGCCCCGCCAGTTGGTCCGGCATTAGGTCAAAGAGGCATTAATATAATGGAATTTTGTAAAGCATTTAATGATAAGACTAAAGACAAAATGGGTCAACCAGTTCCGGTAATAATTACAGTTTATAAAGATAAGAAATTTGATTTTGTAATAAAAACTCCTCCTGCATCACATTTAATTAAAGAAGCAGTTAAATTAAAGTCTGGCTCTAAAGAGCCTGGCAGAACAATTGCAGGTACAATTTCAAGAGACCAGTTAAAAAAAATTGCTGAGCTAAAGATGAAAGATTTAAACGCTTTCGATATTGAAGAAGCTATCAAAATTATAGCCGGTTCAGCAAGATCTATGGGAATACAAGTTAAAGAATAATTATGAAATCTAATAAAAAAAAATCAAAAAGGTATAGAGAACTTTTAAAAGGTTTAGATCAATCAAAAACATACAAAATTAGCGAAGCAATTAGGTTAATAAAAGATAGATCAAAAACCAAATTTATAGAGTCAGTTGATTTATCTATAAATATAAATATTCAAAAAGAAAAATCTGACCAATCTTTGCGAACCACTGTAGATTTGCCCCATGGAAATGGTAAAAAAATTAATATTGCTGTCATTTGTCCTAATGATAAAATTGAAGAAGCAAAGTCGTCTGGTGCAGCCAAGTTTGGTTCTGAAGAGTTTATTGATGAAATTAATAACGGTAAAATAGATTTTGATATTCTAGTTTGTACTCCAGATATGATGTCTAAAGTAGGCAAATTAGGAAAGGTTTTGGGTCCAAAAGGTTTAATGCCGAACCCCAAGTTTGGTACTGTTGCTAAAGATATTAAAAAAGCAGTCAACGATATTAAAAAAGGAAAGGTTGAAATTCGTTGCGACAAAGATGGAAATTTATCTTTGTCTATTGGAAGAGCAAATTTTGATGAAAAAAAAATAGTAGAAAATTACAAGAGTGTTTTAGATACTATAGATAAAGAAACACAAGGTATAAAAACAGTTGTTAGTTGTGCATATATTTCTACGTCAATGGGACCCTCTGCACGAATAACCGTCTCAGAGTTATAACAAAAAAAATGAATAGAACTGAAAAAACTAATTACATAAATTCTTTAAAAAAAGACCTTGATTCAAATAATGCAATGATGGTTTACCATTATGAAGGTTTAAATGTAAATCAGTTAGATGAGCTTAGAGATAAAATGAGAGAGGCGGGAGCATTACTTAAGGTAACAAAAAATAGAATTACCAAATTAGCACTTAAGGAAACAACTCACTCTGATGCAGAGAAATTATTTTCTGGGCCAACGGCCATTGCATTATCTAAAGATCCAATAACATTAGCTAAGATATTAGTTAAATTCCAAAAAAATAACGAAAATCTCAAAATTGTTGGCGGAATTATGGATAAAAAGCTTTTGGCGCCAGCAGATGTTGTTGAAATAGCAAAGTTACCAACATTAGAAGAGGCCAGATCAAAGATTATAGGAATATTACAAGCTCCACATCAAAAATTAATAAGTATTTTACTTGCACCTGGTCAAAAAATCGCTAGTTTGGCGCACGCTAAAAGTTTGAAAAAAGATTAACCTCAAAGGAAATATAAAAATGGCAGATTTGAACAAAATAGTTGATGAACTTTCAACATTATCAGTTGTAGAAGCGGCAGAACTTTCAAAATTATTAGAAGATAAATGGGGAGTCACAGCAGCAGCTCCTGTAGCAGCGGCAGCTCCAGCTGCAGCTGGCGGTGAAGCAGCTGAGGAAAAAGACGAATTTTCTATAGTACTTTCAGCAGCCGGTAGTAATAAAATAGGAGTAATAAAAGAAGTAAGAGCCTTTACTGGTCTTGGTTTAAAAGAAGCAAAAGATTTAGTTGAAGGTGCTCCAAAAGAATTAAAAGCTGGCGTAAGTAAAAAAGATGCCGAAGAAGTAAAAAAGAAATTTGAAGCAGCAGGCGCAAAAGTAGAGCTTAAATAACTAACAAAGAAATTATAACCTGATTAATTAAATTTAATCGGGTCAACAATATATGGAATTATCGTTTACTGATAAAAAAAAAAATCAGAAAAAGTTTTGGTAAGTTAGAAAATATCGTTAACATTCCAGACTTAATTGAAGTACAGAAAAAGTCATACGATAATTTTTTACAATTTAATCAAAATAATAAATCTGGGTTGGATAAAGTATTTAAAGAAGTTTTCCCAATAGAAGATTTTGCTGGACTGGCTACGATTGAATATGTGAGTTACAGATTTGAAAAAGAGAAATATGATGTTGAAGAATGTAAACAAAGAGGCCTTACTTACTCTGCTCCTTTAAAAGCAACATTAAGATTGGTTTCGTATGATGTCGATGAAGAAGCGCAGACAAAGCAAATTTTATCTGCAAAAGAACAAGAAGTATATATGGGCGACCTTCCACTCATGACTCCAAGAGGCACTTTTGTCGTAAACGGTATAGAGAGAGTAGTAGTTAATCAAATGCACAGAAGTCCAGGAATCTTTTTAGATCACGATAAAGGAAAAGGCCATTCTAGTGGTAAACTTTTGTTTAACTGCAGAGTTATACCTTACCGAGGATCATGGTTAGATTTCGAGTATGATATAAAAGATATTTTATATTTTAGGATTGATAGAAAAAAGAAGATTCCGTCAACAACCCTATTAATGGCTCTAGGATATTCACGTGATGAAATTTTAAATTTATTCCATGAAAAAATAAAATTTGATTTTATAGATAAGCAAAAATTAAAAACAAAATTTATTCCTCAGAGATATAAGAATCATAAATTAAAAAAAGATTTAATCAATGCTGATAATAATAAAAAAATTTTAAAAGAAGGAACAAAGGTAAACATACCAATTGCAATGAAGTTACAAAAAGAAGGTTTAAAAAATATTTTTATGTCATTGGAAGAAATTAGTGGACGGTTTTTTGCTGATGATATTTTTAACGAGAAAACTGGAGAGGTATATTTCGAATCTGGAGATGAAATAACTGAAGAGTCGCTAGAAAAACTAAGTATTTTAAATATTAAAACTTTTTATGTTTCAGAAATTGATGGTTTAAATATTGGTTCTTATTTAAGAAATACTTTAATTGTTGATAAGAACAATACAACAAACGAGTCAATCATGGATATTTATAGATTGTTAAGACCAGGGGAGCCGCCCACTTTAGAAACATCAACAAATCTTTTTAATAACCTTTTTTTTAACAAGACTCGATACGATCTTTCAGATGTTGGCAGAGTTAAATTGAATTCGAGATTAGCAATAGACTGTGATGCTAGTATTACAACACTTAGAAAAGAAGATATTCTTAAAATAGTTGAAACAATGTTAAAATTGAAGGATGGCAAAGAAGAAGTCGATGATATCGATCATTTAGGGAATAGAAGAGTAAGATCTGTAGGAGAATTAGTTGAGAATCAATTCAGAATTGGGCTTGTTAGAATGGAAAGGGCTATTAGAGAAAAGATGTCATCTGTTGAAATTGATACAGTAATGCCTCAAGATCTTATAAACTCAAAACCTATTGCAGCATCATTAAAAGAATTTTACGGTACTTCACAGTTGTCTCAATTTATGGATCAAACAAATCCACTTTCAGAAATTACTCATAAAAGAAGAGTTTCAGCATTAGGACCTGGTGGCTTAACTCGAGAAAGAGCTGGGTTTGAAGTTCGAGATGTGCACCCAACCCATTACGGACGTATATGCCCCATTGAGACGCCTGAGGGACCAAATATTGGTTTGATAAATAGTCTAGCGACTTATTCAAGGGTTAATAAATACGGATTTATAGAGAGTCCTTATCGAACAGTAAAAAATGCCAAGGTCACAAAAGAAATACATTATCTCTCTGCAATGGAGGAGGGTAGATATACCATTGCTCAAGCTAATTCGTTATTAAAAGATGATGGTTCATTTAAAGATGAACTAGTCTCATGTAGAAGGAATTTGGGGTTTGAGCTTTCTAAACCAGAAAACATTGATTTCATGGACGTTTCTCCAAAACAAGTTGTGTCTGTGGCATCCGCTTTAATACCATTTTTAGAAAATGATGATGCCAATAGAGCATTAATGGGTTCAAACATGATGAGACAGGCTGTTCCATTAATTAAAAATGAATCACCCCTAGTAGGTACAGGGATTGAAAAAGATGTAGCGTTAGATTCTGGAGCAACAATTGTTGCTAAAAGAGATGGTGTAGTAGAAAAAATCGATGGCAAAAGAATTGTGGTTAAAGCAACTTCAGAAAAAGATTTAACAAAATCAGGAGTGGATATTTATAGTTTATTAAAATTCCAAAGATCAAACCAAAATACATGTATTAACCAAAGACCATTAGTTAAAGTTGGAGATCTAATAAAAAGAGGAGACGTTATTGCGGACGGACCATCTACTCAATTAGGTGAGCTTGCTCTTGGACAAAATGTAACGGTGGCATTCATGCCATGGCTGGGGTACAATTTTGAAGATTCTATACTTATTTCAGAAAGATGTGTATCTGATGACGTATTTACATCCATTCATATTGAAGAATATGAAGTCATGGCAAGAGATACAAAACTTGGTCCAGAGGAAATTACCAGGGATATTCCAAACACAAGTGAGGAGGCTTTAAGAAACCTAGACGAGTCTGGAATTGTGTATGTCGGGGCAGAAGTTAAACCTGGTGACATTTTAGTTGGTAAATTAACTCCTAAAGGTGACACAAAAGTTTCTTCAGAAGAAAAATTATTAAGATCAATTTTTGGAGAGAAAGCTACTGATGTTCGAGATACCTCTTTAAAAATGCCATCTGGTACTGGTGGAACAATAGTAGAAGTTAGGGTTTTTAATAGACATGGTATCGAGAAGGATGAAAGGGCGTTATCTATTGAAAAATCCGAAATAGAATCTGTTATGTCTGATAAACAAGCTGAGGAAAGTATTTTAGAATTAAATATAAAAATTAGAGCGCAACAAATTCTAACTAAAACAGCTTTATCTGAAGATTACAAAATTTACTTAAAAGGCACCAAACTTGATGATGAAAAAATTAAGAATCTAACGTTAAATGATATTTTTAAGTTAAAATTAGATGAAAATAAATCTAATGATGATCTTATTGCTTTAAAAGAACAGTATAACGAAGCCAAAAAAGACATTCAGTCTAGGTTCGAAGATAAAGTTGATAAAATTGAAAGAGGTGACGAATTGCTGCCTGGTGTTATGAAGATGGTCAAAGTATTCATTGCAATGAAAAGGAAGTTGCAACCAGGTGATAAAATGGCGGGAAGACATGGTAATAAAGGAGTGATAAGCAGAATTGTACCTGTAGAGGACATGCCATATATGGAAAATGGTAAACCTGTCGATGTTTGTCTAAATCCTCTTGGAGTTCCTAGTAGAATGAATGTGGGTCAAATACTTGAAACTCACTTAGGCTGGGCATGTTCAGAATTAGGAGAAAAAGTTAACAAATTATTTAATGAATATACGTCAAAACAAAAAACTTTAGAACAGGTGACGAGTTCATTAGGAAAAATTTATAATAAAGATGAAATTGATAAGGAAATTAAAAAATTAAAAGAGGACGAAATTAAAGATTTACTAAAAAATTTGTCAAAAGGTGTTCCAATAGCAACACCAGTTTTTGATGGTGCAAGTGTTGAGGATGTTACTAATATGCTTAAATTTGCAGAGCTTCCTGAAAGTGGACAAACAAAACTTTATGATGGAAGAACAGGTGAAAAATTTGATAGAGAAATAACCGTAGGTATAATTTATATGTTAAAGTTGTATCATATGGTTGATGATAAAATTCATGCCAGATCAACGGGACCATATAGCTTGGTCACTCAACAACCCTTAGGTGGTAAAGCTCAGTTTGGAGGACAAAGGTTCGGTGAAATGGAAGTCTGGGCTTTAGAAGCTTATGGTGCAGCTTATACTTTACAAGAAATTTTAACTGTTAAGTCCGATGATGTTGCAGGAAGAACAAAAGTTTATGAAACAATTGTTAAAGGTGACGATGATTTCGAATCTGGTATACCTGAATCTTTCAATGTTTTAGTCAAAGAAATAAGATCTTTAGGTCTAAATTTGGAGTTAAATTAATGAGTAAAGAATTAACAAATCTATTTTCCAAAAAGGTAAATAAGCAAGATTTTTCTAAAATTAAGATTTCAGTAGCTAGCCCAGAAAAAATTAAATCATGGTCTTTTGGTGAAATAAAGAAACCTGAGACTATAAATTATAGAACATTTAAACCAGAAAAAGACGGACTATTCTGTGCAAGAATTTTTGGACCGGTCAAAGACTACGAGTGCTTGTGTGGAAAATATAAAGGTATGAAATTTAGGGGGATTATTTGTGAAAAATGCGGAACTGAGATTACCAAATCTAATGTTAGAAGAGAAAGAATGGGTCATATTGAACTTGCAACGCCAGTTTCACACATTTGGTTTTTAAAGTCTTTACCTAGTAGGATCGCATTATGTCTAGATTTAAAACTTAAGGATTTAGAAAAGGTTTTATATTATGAAAATTTTATTGTTATAGAACCAGGTCTAACCAAATTGGAAAAAAATCAAATAATAACTGAAGATGAGTTTCTTAAAGCACAGGATGAATATGGTGAGGATCAATTTTCCGCAGGTATAGGTGCTGCAGCTATCAGAGAATGCCTTACTAGTATAGACGTTGAAACTCAAAGAGACAAACTCAAAGAAGATATAAAATCAATAAATTCAAAAGTTATTTTAGAAAAAACAATTAAAAGATTAAAATTAATGGAGTCATTTGCAACATCTGGAAATAAACCTGAATGGATGGTTTTAACTACTCTGCCAGTAATTCCGCCCGAATTAAGACCTTTAGTACCCCTTGATGGTGGAAGATTTGCAACATCAGATCTTAATGATTTATATCGTAGAGTAATAAATAGAAATAATCGTTTAGGTCGATTAATGGATTTACGCGCTCCTGATATAATTGTTAGAAATGAAAAAAGAATGCTTCAAGAATCTGTAGATGCGTTATTTGATAATGGCAGAAGAGGTAGGGTAATAACTGGAACCGGTAAAAGACCTTTGAAATCCTTAGCCGAAATGCTCAAAGGAAAGCAGGGAAGATTCAGACAAAACTTACTAGGCAAAAGAGTAGATTACTCAGGTAGATCAGTAATTGTTGCTGGCCCTGAACTAAAATTACACCAATGTGGTTTACCAAAAAAAATGGCACTTGAGTTATTTAAGCCATTTGTATACGCTCGTTTAGACAAATTAGGTTATGCCACAACAATTAAACAGGCTAAAAAAATTGTTGAAAAAGAAAAACAGGAAGTTTGGGATATATTAGATCACGTTATTAGACAACACCCAGTACTGTTAAACAGAGCTCCCACACTTCACAGGTTAGGCGTTCAAGCATTTGAACCAATTTTAACTGAGGGAAAAGCAATACAACTTCACCCACTGGTTTGCGCCGCTTTTAATGCTGACTTTGACGGCGATCAAATGGCTGTTCATGTTCCACTAAGTATTGAAGCCCAATTAGAAGCTAGGGTTTTAATGATGTCTACAAATAATATTTTGCATCCTGCGAACGGGAAACCAATTATAGTTCCATCACAGGATATGATTTTAGGAATTTATTATTTGTCCCAAGAGCCCATTGGTAACAAAGATGATAAGCCTCAGGGTTATTTTTTAGATAACGATCAAATTATGCTAGCTCTAGAAAATGATAATATAAATATACATACAAAAATAGTTTCAAGGTTTGAAACCAAAGATGAAAATGATAACAAAGTATTTTCAAAGTATACTAGTACTGCTGGTAGATTTTTATTAGCGAATATCCTTCCGAAAAACAAAAATATAAAATTTGATTTAGTAAATAGAGTATTATCAAAAAAACAAATTTCAGAAGTAATAGATGTAGTTTTTAGATTTTGTGGTCAAAAAGAAACAGTAGTTTTTTGTGATAAAATTATGTCCTTAGGTTTTAAAAATGCCTTTAAAGCAGGAATTTCTTTTGGAAAAGATGACTTAATTATTCCGGACAGTAAAGAAAAGATTATTGGTGATGCAAAGAAAATGGTTGAGGAATACGAGAACCAATACGCCGAAGGATTAATTACCAGAGGTGAAAAATATAACAAGGTAATTGATCAGTGGTCTAAATGTACAGATAAAATTGCATCTGAAATGATGGAAATTATATCTAGCCCACAAAAAGACAAAGACGGAAGAGTAAAATCTAATTCAGTATTTATGATGGCTGACTCAGGAGCCAGAGGTTCTCCTGCACAAATGAAACAATTAGCTGGCATGAGAGGCTTGATGGCTAAACCATCTGGAGAAATAATAGAGACACCAATAATTTCAAATTTTAAAGAAGGTTTAACTATTTTAGAATATTTTACCTCTACACATGGTGCTAGAAAAGGCCTAGCTGATACAGCTTTAAAAACTGCAAACTCCGGTTATTTAACACGAAGATTATGTGATGTTTCACAAGATGTTATAGTTACCAAGAAAAATTGCGATTGTGGATCAAATAAATCCATTACCATCTCTGAAATAATAGAGGGTGGAAATGTGGTTGTAAGTTTAGCAGAGAGAGCTTTAGGAAGATATTCTGCTGAGGATATAAAAAATGCATTAACGGGAGAAATTATTGTTAAAAAAAATCAGATGATAGACGAGTTTAAGTGTGACGATTTAGAAGCTGCCGGAGTAAAATCTTGCAAAGTTTATTCTGTTATGACCTGTGAAAGTAAGCAAGGTGTATGTTCGAGATCATATGGAAGAGATCTAGCGAGAGGTATGCCAGTTTCTGTGGGAGAATGCGTTGGAATGATTGCTGCTCAGTCAATTGGTGAACCCGGAACACAATTAACAATGAGAACTTTCCACGTTGGAGGCACAGCCCAAATAAAAGATGACTCATCTATTGCCGCGCCAGACACAGGTATTTTAAAAATTTCAAATAAAAATCTTGTAGAGGACTCAAGTAAAAATCTAATAATAATGGGAAGAAATATTGAACTAACACTTGAAAAAGATGGTGTAGTTATTGCATCCTTTAAAGTCCCATATGGTTCAAAATTATATGCTAAACCAGATGATCAGATTAAAAAAGGACAGAAAATCTGTGACTGGGATCCTTACACAGTTCCGGTAATTGCAGAGACTTCTGGTATTGCAAACTACGTCGATTTAGTTGATGCAGTATCAATTGCTGACAAAACTGATGAGGCAACTGGAATTTCATCGAAGATAGTCTTAGACTGGAGATCACAGTCAAAGAATTTAGATTTAAAACCAAGAATAACTTTAAGAGATAGCAAAGATGAAGTAGTTTTAAAAGCTGATGGAAATGAAGCTAGATATTATTTATCACCAGAGACAATTTTATCAGTAGCTGATGGCGATAAAGTAAACGCAGGCGATGTGTTAGCAAGACTACCTAAAGCAACCTCTAAAACAAAAGATATAACAGGCGGTTTACCAAGAGTTGCTGAATTGTTTGAAGCAAGAAAACCTAAGGATGGAGCAATAATTGCTGAAAATGATGGTGAAATAATTTTTGGCAAAGAAATTAGGGGTAAACAAAAAATTACCATTAAAGGAAAAGATGGATTAGAATCTAATTATCTAATTCCAAAAGGTAAACAAATTAACTATAACCCTGGAGAAAAGATTTCCAAAGGTGAATACTTGTTAGATGGTAGTCCCGCAACGCATGACATTTTAAGAATACTTGGTATAGAATCATTAACAGATTATTTTGTTAATGAAGTTCAAGATGTTTATCGCCTTCAAGGTGTTGTGATAAATGACAAGCATATTGAAGTTATTTTAAGACAAATGTTAAGAAAGTTAGAAGTAAAAAATCCAGGAGACAGCGAAATGCTTAGTGGTGAAATAGTAGATAAAATTGATGCTAAAATAATCAATGAAAAATTAAAATCTGAAGGTAAAAAAGAAATTGAATTTGACCCTGTTATGCTTGGGATTACAAAAGCTTCTCTACAAACAAAATCTTTTATTTCAGCTGCATCATTTCAAGAGACCACAAGGGTACTTACTGATGCATCATTAAAAGGTAAGTCAGATGATTTAATGGGTCTTAAGGAAAATGTTATTGTAGGAAGGTTAATTCCTGCCGGAAGTGGACAAAGTAGACAGAAATACAATAAAATTGCCAAAGATAGAGACCTTGAGCTTGAAAACAAGATGGCATCAGAGACAATTAGTTCTGAAGCTGAAGAACAGCCTGTAGAGGCTCAATAAAGCAGAAAAATTTAGTAAATTTTAAGTGAATTCGCTAAGTGATATGTTGACGTTCATCAAATAATCAGTATTAATAGCCCACTTTTTAAGGTAGCACGTAAGGCTAATGTTGGCTTTAAACTACTACCAACAACTTACCAAAACCTATTCTTAAAAAGATTATAATTATGCCAACTATAAACCAGTTGTTAAAAAAAAAGCGAGTTAAACAGTTAGTAAGGAACAAAGTTCCTGCTCTGCAAGCATGTGCATTAAAAAGAGGAGTATGTACTAGAGTTTATACAACTACTCCAAAAAAACCAAATTCGGCTTTGAGAAAGGTTGCCCGAGTAAGACTCTCAAATGGCTTTGAGGTTACAGCATATATTCCTGGAGAAGGACATAATTTGCAAGAACACTCAGTGGTAATGATTAGAGGTGGTAGAGTTAAAGATCTACCAGGCGTAAGATATCATGTTGTAAGAGGCTTATTAGATACTCAAGGTGTATCAAATAGGAAACAACAAAGATCAAAATATGGAGCAAAGAGGCCTAAGTAATGTCAAGAAGAAGACGACAAGCTAAAAGACAAGTAACAGACGATCCAATATATGGGTTAAAATCGGTTTCAAAATTTATTAATGCATTAATGATCGGTGGTAAAAAAACTACCGCTGAAAAAATATTTTACAATTCTTTCGCTTTAATAAAAGATAAAGCAAAAGAGGATCCGGTTAAAGTTTTTAGTGAAGCAATTAAGAACGTAAGACCTAACTTAGAAGTTAAATCAAGAAGAGTCGGTGGCGCTACTTATCAAGTTCCCGTAGAAGTAAAATCTGATCGTGGCCAAGCATTAGCAATTAGATGGTTATTGAGTGCTGCAAAAAAAAGAGGCGATAAAACCATGCAAGAAAGATTAATGAAAGAATTCGTTGACGCCTCAACCAATAAAGGTTCAGCAATAAAAAAAAGAGAGGATACACATAAAATGGCAGAGTCTAACAAAGCTTTTGCACATTTTAGGTGGTAAAAAAAATGACTAAAGTTTTTTCAAAAGATAAATATAGAAACATAGGTATCATGGCTCACATAGATGCAGGAAAAACAACAACTACAGAACGAGTTCTTTATTATACAGGTAAGTCTCATAAGATAGGTGAAGTACATGATGGCGCCGCTACTATG
>MDTB01233646.1_pt1 | contig 13656 bp, 6 predicted proteins | sample 811161 | NCBI WGS metagenome assembly MDTB01 (sample SAMN05326650, study PRJNA326480) | marine metagenome | isolation source: seawater | place: Mediterranean Sea | collected 2009
ATATTGAGAAATTTTTCTGCAGCTTCAACTATGTTGGCTATTAATTCAATCGTTGCTAACGCACTTTTATTCTCTTCATTGCTGTTGGTAATTGGGGTTCCTGTTTTCTACATGACCCAAACAAATCCTGAAGACAATAGAAATCCCAACATTAAAAAGATCGAGATTCTCGCAGGAGTATGGTTTCATTTGGTTTTACTCCAAGCTTTAGTTGGTGAATACATCACCCATCAAATGAGTGTGTAACAACATTAATTTAAATAGAATTGCAATAAAGTCCAGATTTTTTATTTGATGTTTTAAATTTACACGTAAGAAGGTACTGTTACTGTAAATCTATGATAATGGCCTTAAAAAATGGCGATAATAGAAGGTACCTTTGAAAAATCATCTACTTTAAAAATTGCTATTGTCGTAGCTAGATTTAATGATCTAATTACAAATAAGCTATTAAGTGGTTGCCTCGATTGTCTTTCTAGGCATGGGATTGATGTTTCAGACTCGAGCAGTCAGTTGGACATAGCTTGGGTGCCAGGTGCATTTGAGTTGCCAATTGTTTCACAAAAACTTGCACGGAAAGGCAATCATGATGTTTTAATCACTTTGGGAGCAGTTATTCGTGGCGATACACCACACTTTGATGTTGTGGTAGCTGAGGCAAGTAAAGGCACTGCTACTGTCTCTAGAGAAACAGGTCTGCCAATTATCTTTGGAGTTTTAACAACAGATACGATGCAACAAGCACTGGAGCGAGCAGGGATTAAAAATAATCTTGGTTGGAATTATGCTTTACAAGCCTTAGAGATGGGTTCCTTGATGAAGGCATTGAGTTAAGTAATCTTTTTAATTAAGAAAATCATTTGACCACATCACCTCTTTTAAGGCATGCTGAATATCGAAGAAAATATTTGCGGATGTAGCTCAGTGGTAGAGCATCTCCTTGCCAAGGAGAATGTCGAGAGTTCGAATCTCTTCATCCGCTTTAGGACCTGAATAAATTAAACTTGAGTTCAGAGGTTTATCTCAACTCTTAAATTAAAAAAAGAATTGATTTTTCAATTTTCTAAAAACATAAGTTTTTGATTTTTTTCTAATTTGAAACCCATTCTTGAGTAAAATTTGTCAAATTTAGTTGTCATAATATAAATTTTTTCTACTTTTGAAATTAGTGTATTTGATAATAATGATTTGACTATTTGTTTTCCTATTCCGATCTTTTGGTGACTTTTTTCAACTACTATATCCCATAAAACTGCTCGGTAAACTTTATCACTCGTAGCACGACCGAATCCAATTAGTCTTGTATCTTTCCATACACTAACCACAGCTTCACTGCTTGATAACATAGTTTTCACATCATTTTTACTTCGTTGATTTGCCCAGGATGTATTTTCATCTAAGAGGACCTGAAGCTTTTCAATTGCCCGAATAGGCATTAGCTTTGGACCTAAGCCAAAAATCCTTAGCCCTGGTGCTCCAGTGGCATGTTGAACAAGAATAAAATCTTCCATATAGTTAGAATCATACAAGTTAATACACATTCAAAACATCAACGTATTGTTTTTTTAACTCTATCAATGTGTTAGGGTGATTGTTAGAATTTCTATATCAATGCTTAGGCATTCTCGAGCTAGAGTTAATAACTAAAGAATAATAATGCATAAATAAATTGGCTATGGACTCTGATTATTATCTTGATTTTGAAAATAAATTTAGAGGAGATCGTAAAGAAATCTTAAATATATTAAGTAGTTATGAACCTTTAATAGAAACAGTAATAGAAGGTAAATCATCACCTATTTTAATAGATGTAGGATGTGGCAGAGGTGAATGGCTGCAAAGGTGCCAAAATAAATTTTATAAATCGATTGGAATTGAGTCTGATACTTATATGGCAAAGCTTTGTAGAGATTATGGATTATCTGTAATTGAGGGAGATGCTATCGATGAATTATCTAAGTTTGAAGCTAATACGATTTCTGTAATAACTATTTTTCACGTAATTGAACATCTTGAATTTAATAAATTGCAAAAAATTATAGGAGAATGTCACAGGATTTTGAGCGATGATGGGATTTTAATTATGGAAACTCCCAGTATCGATAATTTAATTGTATCTACAAAAACATTTTATATCGATCATACTCATATCAATCATATAAATCCTGAGGCGATTTCTTTTCATCTAGAAAAAGCGGGTTTTAATAAGGCCAAATATTACTATATCAATGGTGGACCTTTGCAGGACTCTCATCCATTAAAAATTACAAGAATATTAAATGGTGTCGCTCAAGATTTATGTATTATATCTACTAAAAATCATGATATATCTGAGAAAATTTTTTCTGACAATCTGCAATGGAAATCACACTTAAATCTTGGATTAACATTATTCGAGGCGGCTATAGAATTCGATATTAAGTTAGAAACTTTAGTAGAATTAATTAGAAAAAATCAATCATCCAGTAACGAAATTCGATTGATGAAAGAAGAAATAATATCATTAAAGAATGAAATTTACTTATTAAAATCTAAATTTAAACTTTTAATATTAATTTACAGATTTTTAAGAAAATTATTTACTTTAATACAGAATTTTATTAAAAAATGTTTTTCTTTAATATTTAATAAAATATTAGATATTATATTAAATATTGATTTTGTGAAGGATTTCCTTACTTCCGAAAGTTTTTATTCAATAGTGAAGTCTTTCTTGAAAATATTGGGCAATATTTCAAATTTAAAGGTCTTAAGTATTCGAACTAAACTTAGAAAGATTCTCGATAATAAGGCAAAGTTTATTCACTATAATCAGAAACTATTATATCATTATGAAAATTCTCAAAGGTCCAAAGAATATCTTGCATTATTAACAGGGAAAAGGATATGAGAATAGCTGTAGATCTTCACGGTATTCAAAGTGATGGGAGCCGTTCTAGAGGAATCGGAAGATATTCATTAGAGATTATTAGGAATATTATTGTTGGTTTTCCTGGCCACGAAATTGTATTAGTAGCAAATGCAGCACTTTCAGACTTAAAAAAAGAATTCAGTAGTTATTTAAATTATAAAAATGTTACCTATTTTAAATGGTTCGCACCATGTCCTTTCGACTTTGTTTCAGGTAATAAGAAAAAAAGGCAAATAGCTAAATATTTGAAGTCATATGCCTATGCCTGCATTAATGCAGATATAATTTTAATTACGAGTTTCTTTGAAGGCTATGCTGATAATTGCCTTGTGGATTTTGATCGTGATTTTATTCAAATTCCGATATTATCTATTTTTTATGACTTAATTCCTTTAATAAACCATGACACATATTTAAAACATAACCCAGATTTTAAGAAGTTTTATTACTCTAGACTAAGCCAGCTTAAGCATTTAGATGGATTATTGGCTATTTCTAATTCTTCGGCTCAAGAAGCAATCAAATATTTACAAGTAAGTTCTCAAAAAGTTTTTAATATTTCTTCTGCGTGTGATGAGAAAATTTTTAACACAGATAGTGACATTAATTCTTCAATTAATGTTAATAAACTTAGTCCTTTTATTTTATATTCAGGAGCTGTTGATCCAAGAAAGAATGTGAAAAGTTTAATTGACGCTTTTAGTCAACTTCCCGTTGAGCTTGATGAGTATAAATTAGTTCTTGTTGGAAAGTTATTACCTGTAGAGGAAGATATCGTTGATAATTGGATTAGTTTATTAGATATAAATCCAAGCAGGGTTATTCGCACTGGATATTTATCAGATGATGATTTGGTAGAACTCTATAGGAATTGTGATTTATTTGTTTTTCCTTCTCTTCATGAGGGATTTGGACTACCTGTTTTGGAGGCAATGGCTTGTGGTGCGCCTGTCATTGGCTCTAACTGTACAAGTATCACTGAAGTGATTGAACTGGATAGCGCGATGTTTGATCCAAGGAATATTGAAGATATTAAAAATTTAATAATCAAATCATTAACTTCTAGTAGCTTTATCGATGTTCTGAAGAATAATTCTTTAATACAAAGTAAAAAGTATTCTTGGTTTATTTCAGCTCAAGCAGTGATTAATGCATGTGTATCTATTTTGAAACTTAAAAAAAATATAAGTAAACCTTTGAGTTGGAGTTTTCTAATTAATCAAAGAGAACAATATTTAAACTTACTATTAAAAAAGATTAGGAAACTAAAAATTGGAAATAATAAGAATGAGCTTCTCCGTCAGATATGTGCTTCTATTGATAAAGTAACTAAGCAAATTGATTATTTATTAAGAGAAATATCTCAAACTGAAGAAACTTTATCCTGGAGAGTGGAAGGCCCTTTTGATTCTAGTTATAGCTTATCAATATTAAATAGATCTTTTGCTGATGCATTACAAACAAAAATTGATAATCTCACAGTACATGTAACGGAAGGTTTGGGTGACTATTCTCCGAATATTAAATACATGAAAAAATACCCTCAAATATTTTCTTTGTATAATAGATCTAGAAATAAATTTTTGAGAACGAGTGTTGTCAGTCGTAATTTATATCCACCTAGAGTTAAAGATATGAATGCAAGGTTCAATATTTTACATTCGTATGGATGGGAAGAATCCTCTTTCCCTACAGAATGGGTTGACGACTTTAATACATATATTCAAGGAATTACTGTAATGTCGAGGCAAGTAAAAAAAATTTTAATTGATAATGGAGTTGAACTGCCGATTAAAGTCTCTGGTTTGGGAATAGATCATATTAGAGATATTAAATCAACAAATGATATTATAATTAAAGCTAAAAAATTTAAGGTTTTACATATTTCATCATGCTTTCCTAGAAAAGGCATAGATATTTTATTACATGCTTTTGCTGATTCATTTAGTTGTAATGATGATATTTCTCTGATTATAAAGACTTTTGATAATCGACATAATAAGATTGATTCGATATTGAACAAAGTTCGACAATCTTATTCAAAATTTCCTGATGTAATCGTCATTAAGGACGACTTCAATGATAGTCAAATCAAGTCTTTATATGAACAATCTGATCTTTTAGTTGCCCCCAGTAGAGGTGAGGGATTTGGATTGCCAATAGCAGAAGCAATGTTATTAGGTGTTCCAGTTATTACTACCAAATGGGGAGGACAATTAGATTTTTGTAATAGTGATAATAGCTGGTTAATTGATTATCGATTTGTACAATCTAATTCACACTTTAAGTTAGATTTTTCTTATTGGGCAGAACCAAAAATAAAGGATCTAAGTCAAGCTTTATTAGAGGTATATAATTCCTCTCCTTCAAAAATTTACGAAAAAACAAAATTAGCGAAAGACTCTATTAGCAATTTTAAGTGGGACTTAGTTGCTGAGAAAAATTTATCTTTCATTAATAAGGATCTTTTGAAATCTAATAAATCAATATCAAAAATAGGTTGGGTTTCAACCTGGAATCAAAAATGTGGAATTGCTTCTTATTCTCGGAATTTTATAGAATCTGTTTCTGAAGAGATATTAGTGTTCACACCATTTAATGAGACTTCTAATTTAACAAATGAAACTCATGTCATCCCCTCTTGGCAATATCCTTATAGTGGTGAGCAGAATTTGGATCAACTTTATAAAGAAATAGTCTCTTCATGTATTACAACTATTGTCATTCAATTCAACTATGCTTTTTTTGATTTTCAAGAATTCTCTAAATTCGTAAGTAAGATAATAGAAAAAGATATTAATATAATAATCTTTCTTCATTCAACTATTGATCCCGATAAGCAAGAACAAAAAAAATTAATCTTCATTACTAATTGTTTAAGAAAGAGTACCAGGATCTTTGTTCATACCATTAATGACCTTAATAGATTGAAGAATATTGGCCTTGTAGATAATGTATCTATTTTTCCACATCCTATAAAAAATACTTGTATTACACTCAATTCAAACTCCCGAATTTCAGTTTTTAAAAATAATAAGAAATTAGCGATAGGCTCCTATGGTTTTTGTCTTCCTAACAAAGGTTTTTCTGAGTTAATTAAGTCAATACCCTTATTAAAAACAGCTAAGTTAAACTTTCATATAAATATTTTTTCTTCTATTTATAATGCTGAGTATGACTATTATTACCATGAACTTCTTGATTTGATAAAACACCTAAATGTAGAGAATGAAGTTACGATAAATAATAACTATTTACATTCAGATGACATACAAACTCTATTATCTCAACAAGATATAATTGTTTACCCTTATCAACGATCAAATGAGTCATCTAGTGCCTCGATTAGGGATGGCTTGGCCTCTTTAAGACCAGTCCTAGTTACTCCCTTAGCAATTTTCGATGATGTTAATGATCTTGTTGATTATTTACCTGGCTTATCTCCCGATGATTTAGCTTCTGGAATAATGGCATGGTATGAGAAGTATAAAAATAAACCTGAGACGATTAATAAAATAAGTGCTTCTAGAGCTAAATTAATAAATTCACGCAGTTTTTCTAAATTGAGTCTCAGACTTCTTTCAATCATAAATAGTCTTGAAATCAATCAGGATTGATATTTATGTGTTATTTCTTCAGTTATTAGTTTTTTAATTAATTCATCAATTCTCACTTCTGCTTTCCAACCTAGATCCTCTTGAAGAGATCTATAATCACCACTACTAGTTGCTATTTCATTTGGTCTATATAGTTCCTTTGATACAATTATGTGTTCTAAGTAATTTAGGTCTAATTGTTCAAAAATTTTTTCTACTATTGTTCTCAGAGAATGACTTTCACCAGTGCAAATAATATAGTCCCTATTTAATTTAGATCTATTAATTAATTGCATAGCCTCAACATATTCTTTAGCGTACCCCCAATCCCTCTTGATTGATAAATTTCCTAAGGTAAGTTTTTCTTTATTCCCGTATTTAATTTTTATCGCTGCATTTATTATTTTTTTTATAACAAACCTTTCATCTCTCAACGGTGACTCATGATTAAATAGAATTCCTGTTACGCAATTTATTTTATATATTTCTCGATACATTTTTGATAGTAAATAACTTTGATACTTTGCAGTTGCATATGGACTTTTAAGATCAATTTTACTCGTCAATTTAGCTGGCTTATTTGTTGATCCAAATATTTCACTACTACCCGCAAAAAAGATATTACCTTTGAAGTTAATTTCTCGACAAACTTCTAGAATATTTAATGTAGCATCAACTATACTTCTTTGAGTTTCCGCTGGTTTTTTGAAAGAATCTCCAACTGATGATTGCGCAGATAAATTATAAATTTCTTTCGGTTTGTATTTTGTCAGTAATTTTTTTATATCTTTGAAATTGGTTAGGTCACCTTGGACAATTTTAATTTTATTTGCAATGGATAGTGTTTCGAGATTGTTAAAATTTGGTTTCTTTGATCTTGAAACTCCTAAGACGTTTAGACCTTTCTTTATCAGCGAACGACTAAGATAGCCCCCATCCTGACCAGTACAGCCAAAGATCAAAACATCAGGGTTCATTATAAAATTCACTATTCTAATAATATTAATTATAGATTAAAAAGTATTTGATTAATAATCAAAATCAATATATTTTGTGATTTACCTCAAAATCACTTAAGCTTTGAATCTAGTTAGTTATATGCAGAATTTTAATAACTTTTATAAGCTTAGATATGTGTTTCAATTATGAATCAATGGGTTTAGTTTTGCAAAAGAGGAATTTTAGATAAATTTTAATTGCATAATGGATTATATCATTTAAATTCTATCAAATTCTTTGGATTCGCTTTGATTTATTTTTTGCCCTTAATCCATTATCTATAGTTACTAAATTTTGCTTATCTACTTGTATCTTCGATGATTTATTGATTCAAAATACATTTCTTCCGTTGATAAGAATTGATCTGAAAACTCTTTTCCCTTGTTTCCCATTCAACTAAGAATAAGACTTTTTTTTACATCAAATAATGCTCCTTAGACTTGAAATGATGTACCTGAAAGCTTTAACATTTATTTTTTAAAAGTGTTAAAAGTCCTTTTTGGTATATTATTTCACACGCGTAGCATGCTGTGTGCCAGTTTAGCGTCTGTTACTTCGTTGATACTTTTGCGAACTAATTTCAACTTCAGGATAACAAGATTTAAGCTTTGAAACACTTTTTAGAATTCTATAAATTATTGCTATAACTAGTATCTCTAGCTTCGTTTGTTTTTTTGTAATTCGTTTTTGCTAGATCTAAAAACCTTTTGAAACGTCTGTTTTGTTGTGTTGATATCGCTACGAAGTTGAAATAGGGGCTTTTCCTAAAGCGCGATGGACGTTATATTCAGCCGGCCATCTGCAATAGCTATTTTAGCTCATTGCAATTTGCCAGGCCCAGGCAGGGTTCTCGGCAGCCGCATGATCTGCGGAGTCCCCTACACGAATAGAACTACACTACTGATGTCAACACTTACAGCAAGCCAACTACAACAGCAGTACATTGCGTACTTTGGTCGTCCTGGCGATCCAGCCGGCATTAACTTTTGGCTCTCCTCTGGTATCACTGAAAGAGAATTTGCCGACAACATTTACGCTCAAGACGAATACAAAACCTCAACCGTAGGAACCAAGTCAACAGAAGAGCAGGTCAACCAACTTTATAAGAATTTATTTGGTCGTTCTGCTGATGCTGAAGGTTTGCTTTATTGGACTGGCCAAATAGAGAATGGCACGTTAAGTCTTTCGAATATTGCTCTCGACTTAATTTATTCAGCAAACAATCCTTCATCTGGTAATACTGATCAAGGAGCTTTAGATGCTGCGGCGTTGAGCAATAAACTTGCTGCTGCAACAGCTTTCACTGCTGACCTTGAGGCCAGTACCGATGCTATTCTTGCTTACCAACCTGCATCAACATCTCCTTGGGATTCAGGGTCTGCATTCGAGTCTGCTCAGTCATTCCTTACTGGCATAACAAGTGTTGCCGCTACAGATGCAGGAATTGATACTGCTGTCTCTGCCTTGATTGCTGCTAAGCCTGCAATTGCAGCAGAAAACAAAATTTTAACAGATTCATTAGATATAATCTCAACAGGTGACGGTGACGATACTATCAGCGGTTCTAAGGGAACTATTGATTCAGATACAATAGATGGAGGAGCTGGAACAGATACTCTTTCAGTTACATTGACTAATGCTGACGATAATAATTCTGTATTCACATCCAGCAATGTAGAGAATCTAAAATTTCGTGTAGCTACAGGCAACGTTACTCTTGATTTGGGAGACGTAACTGGAGTCGAATCAATAACAGCTGATCGACTAGCCGGAAATTTAACACTGAATGATGTTCAGGAGATTTCATCTCTAACGATTGATAGAAACACAGGTAATGATGATGTAACTGTTGACTGGAATGCGACAGTAGATTCTGGAACGACAGACGCCATCACCATTAACGTAATTAATAGCTCTGACGCAGGTACTATTAATGTTGACAATATTGAGACAGTAAACCTTGTCTCAAGTGATTCTCCATCTGACGATACAAACGAGATTCGTATTGACGCAGCAGGTTCAGGTGACGCAACTGAAGTTTTAAACATATCTGGTGCTGGTGATACGACGGTTGTAGCAACAGATGCTTTAACGATAAACAACTCAGCAAGTGGAGACGTAACCTTAACTCCAACAGCTGCGACAACAATTAACCATACTGGTACCGGAACACTAACAACTACCACTGGTGTTGCAGATGTAACCGTAACTGCATCTGGAACAGGAGCATTAGATTTTACTGATTCCGTTGCTGGAGAAACAACCGTAACTGGTGGCTCAGGTGATGATGAATTTAACTTCGGCGCAAACTTGGAAGAAGACGACGTTATTGTCGGTGGAACTGGAACTGATACTTTAGTTGTTACTGGAGATGCAACGCCATTCGGTGGTCCTGGTGAAGGAGACATCGCTGTCTCTGGTGTTGAAACTCTAGAGATTAATTCTGAAGATGACGATAACGCGCTTGACTTTGACGTATTTGCTAATCCTGCTGAAATAACTACAGTTATTGTCAATTCAACAGATGAGGGTGACGAGGTCACACTTAACGATACTCAGGCCTCTACTTTTACTATTAATAACGGCTCAGATGACACAGCAGAAGATATTGCTTCTGTAGTAATTGATCTTAAGGATGCAACAGGTACGACTGATGCAATCACAATTAACCTAAATAACACCCAAACTGGAGATGCTGGTGAACAAGATGATTTCGCAATAACAACTGGTATTACTGCTAACGATATTGAGACAATCAACTTAAATACTTCTTTTGTCTCAGATGAAAGTACAGCTGAAGTAGTAACTCTCGCAGCATTAACTACCGATGATGCCACTACACTAAATATTTCAGGTACTGCTGATCTAACAATTACTGCTGCCTTAGACACAGACATAGAGACAATCACATCAACCTCAACTGGAGATACAACACTGACACTCTCAGGTGGCGATGTTGCATACACAGGTGGTAGTGGTGTTGATACTTTGAATTTTGGTACATCACTTACTGCAGCTGATACTGTTGACGGTGGAGATGGAACTGACGTTGTTAACGCAACTTTCAACTCAGGTACTGTCACACCAGCTAATTTCTCAAACGTAGAAACTTTTAACGCCACCTTTAGTGGAGGTGCCTTAAATGCAAGTGGTTTAACAAGTATTTCAACTATCAACATTGTTGATACAACAACTGGTGCAGTGCTTTCAGGCTTGGCCAATACAACTACAACTATTACTCAACAAGGTAGTGATATTGCTGCTGCGAAAGCATTAAATCTTCTTTACGCTAGTGGCGCTGATGCAACTGTTACTTATAACAATGCAGACGCTACTGAGAACGTTCTCAACTCCGCTACATCAACAACTAACATTAAAAATCTTACTGTTGCAGCAGGAGATGGAGAAGATGATGACCGCACAGTTTCTCTTGGCTCATTAAATGGTGGTACATCACTTGATGCACTTACTTTGACTACAGGTGATGATATTGGCGACACTCTTACTACAGGTAATATCACAGCTGCAAACCTTGAGACACTCACCATCACTGCGGATGAAGCAGACATAACTGTAGGTACTTTTGCTTCTGCAGGGGAATTGAAGACTCTGACTATTGGAAACTTGGATAGCGCAAGTGATGGAAACATTACTATCGGTGCGATTGGAGCTGGTAGCGCTGCAGATGAAATGACTTCATTCACAGTTGCTACTTCCGGTAGTTCGACTGAGGGTACGACTGTCCTTGACATGGATAACATAGACGCTGAAGGCGCAACATTTACAACATTCTCTGTTGATCTGAACGGAACTTACGGTGCTTCTGATATTGGTATCATCACAGCTGATGTTATTGGTGATATCTCACTTGTGACTGGTGAGGATGGAACTTCTCTTGCAGTTGATCAATTCCTTGTTGGTGTCGGGGAAGATACATCGAGTGTTGGTAATGTAACTATCAATTCTGGAGCTGCTTTTGACGGATTAGCTGGATTTATTACTACTGGTACTGACGGTACAGTTGGCAACATTTCAATTACCTCTGAAGGAGCTACAACAATTGCAGATGGCATTAATGAAGAGGCTATTACTGATGCAGTCACTGTTGGAGACATCACACTTAACGTTACTGATGATGCAGGTTCAATAACACTCGGTGACTTTGCTGACGCAACAACAATCGGTAATGTGTCCTTCACAGGTACAGGTTCAATTGCTTGGGATGGTGCTCCAGTTGCTACAACTATCGGTAACATCTCTGGTTCAGTTGCAGATGGCGAAACAGTTGATTTGACTGCTGCCAATGGTGGAGGTGCTGCTCAGACTTTGGGTACTACTGACGGTGTTATGGGTACTACAACTGTGACGGGTGATGGTACTTTCAATATGGATGTTGGTGCTGTCGCAACTCTAGGTAATATTGACCTATCAGGTATGAGTGATGACGCCACCACTGAAATCGCTTTGGACAATGCCACTGCAGTTGGTGTTATCTACACTGGTTCTGAAGGAGGAGACACATTCACTGGTACAGGTGGAGGAGATACAATTAATCCTGGATTAGGTATTGACACTGTTACTGGTGGTGATGGTGCTGACAACATCACAATTACTGAGGCAACTGCATCAGTTGATACTATTGTTCTTACAGATAACGATTCTGCAGATACAATCACTGGTTTCACTGCTACTGACGTACTTGCCTTTAGCTTGGCCGCATATGACTCAGAATCTGGTGGTAATGATCTAATAGATCTCGATAATGATGATCTAACTGCTGGTGTGGCTATAGATGTTCATTCTATTTCAGATAATGATACTGACGCTGCAGGTGCAATAGATGCAGACGATAACATTATTTTCTTTACTAATACAGACCAAAATGCATATGCAGATTTCACTTACTCATTTGCTTTAGATGCAAACGCTGCTGATGATTCTGATGGTGTAATAGCTGTGTTCTACGATGCTGATGGTGGATTTGCTAACATTGGAGTCCTTACTGATGCAAGTTCTGATGCCGACGCAACGTTTAACAGTGGTGAAGCAGTGTTTACTTCATACGCTCAAGCTTCAATGACTTCAACTGTATACGCTACTTTAGATGCTTCTAACCTATCTATAGTTGCATAAAACTTAGTCCTAATTATAGATTTAAAGCCCTCTTTTATAGAGGGCTTTTTTTTATGCAGAATTAATGATCGTCTAATTAATGCATTTTTCTTACTATCTTTTAATTTGTGTAGAATAATTTCTTCATGCTCATTTAATTATAATTTATAGTTCAAGTAATTTTATTTATTTTGCATCACTTTTTTGTTTATTTCTATTATGATTTTTTAATATAAAATTCTATTTAGTTATTTATATAAACAAACAACTTTTATACCTATTTTTTAATTTTAAAAATTGCAATTTTCTTATTTGCTCAATTAAATTTCTTTTAATGAATCAGCTTTACTTGAAAATGTTCCAAGTAATAATTGTAAATAGGATACTTTTCTTAGTTTAATATTTGCTGTCAAACTCATACCAGCTTGAAGGGGTAATTTTTTTCCACTACTCGTTTCCAGAAATTGTGTATCTAATTTTATATTGGATGGGTACCTAAAACCCTTTTGAATTCTTGGATCTGGTTGTAGTGCATCAGTGCTAACTCTTGTCACTACACCTTCGATAACGCCAAAGTCGCTAGCTGGGAATGAGTCGATACTAATATCGACTCTCTTTCCAACTTGCACAAAACCAATTTTACTACTTTCTATTTCAACTCTTGCTTGTAAATTATCTTCAGGTACTATTTCTACTATTGGTTCGTTTGTATTTATAACGTAGCCTGGTTTTTGTGGAATTAGATTAAAAACTGTTCCATTGATTGGAGATTTTATCTTTTGATATTTAAGTGTTAATTCATTTTCTACTATTTCTTTTTCTAGATTTGCTAATGTTAATTCCTGTTGTAGATATTGAACCTCTGTAACTGCTCCTTCTTTAACTAAAATCCTTAATTTATCCAATATCTCTGTATTTATCCGTTTGCTTTTCATTAACGCACTTTGTTTAGCTTGGGTTGCTTCAGTGTCTAAATCTAAAAGCAATTGACCTTCTTTAACTCTTTCTCCTTCTTCTACATATATAGTGCTTGTAACC
>MDTB01156717.1_pt1 | contig 13655 bp, 17 predicted proteins | sample 811161 | NCBI WGS metagenome assembly MDTB01 (sample SAMN05326650, study PRJNA326480) | marine metagenome | isolation source: seawater | place: Mediterranean Sea | collected 2009
CCTCGGCCCGCTTGCGCTCGGCGTCGAAGCGGGCGCGCCGCTCCTCCTCGGCGCGCATCCTCTCGGCGAGCGCCAGAGCCTCAGCCTCGCCGCGGAGCCTGAACAGCACGGCCGGGCTTTTGTCCGTCGTCTCGGTCTGCTCCATCGCATAGTCCGGGAGCTGGTCGGCCTCAATCACCCGCCGGAGCATCCGGTTGAACTCCTTGGGCTGGGCGTCGCTACCGGTCTTGTCGCGAAGCACCTCTACCCGGCACACCCACCCACCACGCTGCGTGCCGGCGTGCTTGCGGGCGATGCGATAGAGCGCCCGCTCAAGTCCGCCGGAGAGCAGGAAATAGTCGGGGTGCATGGTGAGCAGCGACTTCTCGTTGACGATGCCCTCATAGACCCAATCCGAGAGGGTCAGCGTCATGCCGCGCGGCTGCTCCGTCTCGGCGTCGGTGTCGAAGGTCCAGCTATCGAGCCAGTTGAAGCCGGCCTTCTGCCGGCGCTTCGTGGCGCGGATCGAAGTCGTGATGGAAGTCGTCTGTAGCCGGAGGAGCGCGGCTTGCAGCTCCTGATAGTCCCTGCCCCCTGTGCTGCGCTTTATCGCTCGCAGCAGGTCGTAGGGCGTGGTTGTCAGCGTGCGGGGCAGATCGTTGAGCCCCTGCTGCTTCATGCGGTTGAGCGTGGACGCAGCCCATATCAGGATATCGGCATCCCAAATCGTGGCCATGCCGTAGTCGGGAATGGCCTGGACGCGCACCCAAGCATCGCCATCCGGGCTGCGATACTCGATCGGCTTCAGCCGCTTGCGCTTCTGGAGCGAGAAGAACGGCCGCTCCATGACCTCCCGCTGGTCCTTGAGCGGAAGATCGCCGAGCGCCGGAATGAACAGGTCGAACTCGGGACTGGGATCGCGCCGCTTGCTCACGGCGCGAACCTGGTGTGTCCCCGCTGGACCAGATACTGGCGCAGCAACCGCTCGGTGATGACGGTAAGGGGCTCCCCACCCTCCTCGACGCTGAGCTGGCGCAGCGTGCGGTGCATGTCCTCGGGAATGTGGATCAGCACCGGCTTCTTGCCGGGATGGCTGCTGCGTCGGGCAGGTGCTGTCGGGGCCGGCGTGTCGGCCGCGCGCCGCGACCGGCGCGGGGCGGCAGGCTGCGGCGCAGGAGTTGTGTCGGCAACGGGAACCGGTGCCGGTGCCGGTGCATCGGGCTCGTCATCGAAAATGCCAGCGAGCGCGGAAGTTTTCTTCGCCATCATCCAACCTCGCTTACTTGCTTAGTCGTAAAGCCGCTTAGTCGCTTAGCCTCGCCATAGGCGGCGCGCAACTCGGCCGCCGCCTTGCTGTCCGGGTCGGTCTCGGCCGCCGTTCTGCCGAGCGGCGTCGCCTTGTAGAAATCCTTGCGGAAGTGGAGGCGGCTGTCGAACATCGTCACGCCCTTCGCCGCGAAGCCGGCATGGGCCTCCTGCCCCTCCCCGCCCTGATGCGGAACCTGCGTCAGTATGACGGCGAATGGCGTGCCTGCCTGCTGCACCTGCTTGACGGTCTGCAGCACCGAATGAACGTCCAGCCCTCGCGGCGCGACAGGGATGATGACGAAATCCGCCTGCTCGGCTGCGAGCATGGCAATGTCCTTGGAGTTCGCCGGCGTGTCGATGATGATGAGGTCGATCTTGCCGCTGCTGCGCCCGCGCGAGACGTGGAGCGGCAGGCCGGCGACGCTGCTGTCCTTCACCATCACGTCGTCGTCATCGCGGCGTTCGGACCAGTAGAGCGCCGATCCCTGGCGATCGTCGGCATCGAGGATGACGACGGATGCCCCCTCCCGCGCCGCCTCGACGGCGAATCCGGTTGAAAGGGTGGTTTTGGATTGCCCGCCCTTTTGCGCGATGACGGCCCATACTTGCATAGCTGCTGCTCCTACTAAGCGGCTAAGCGACTTATGTAGCTTAGCCGCTTAGTCGTAAAGGGTCTTAGTCGCTTAGCCGGGTTCGTCCTCAGCTCCGTCGCCGATCGGATCGTGGCGCATCGGGCCGTGCCCCTCAACCGGGCACAAGGGTGCGCCCGCTGCCTCCAGCCATTTGCGCGCAGTCCTGACGGTATAGCCGCACGCCGCACACTCGCATTTCAGCATCCGCGCCGCCTGCTTCCTGGGCCGGGTGGTCGCGCTGCCCGTGTCGAGCCGGGCATGGGGGAGGGGACCGACCGCAGCGAGGATCGGTGCAATGGCGCAAAGGAAGGCGCCCCCGGGGTGGTGGCGCGCATTGGCCCGACCAGCCCCAGCCCGACTGCGACCCGTTTAAACGCTCTCCCGTGTCCGGCCGCGATCCCGACTGCCGCGTGGACCAGCTCGTGTGCCAGGATCGCGGCGATCTGTGCCGGCATCGCGTCGGGGGCGTGAGCAAGATCGGGCCGAATGAATATCTCGAAATGCCCATCTCCGCTGCGCCGGTTGTCCCAGCACTCGCCGATCGCCACCCGCACGCGGGAGGGAAGGGGGGCGTCCAGCGCCTCGAACAGCGGTGCCATACCGGCCGCCACCCGGTTCAGCCAGCTTTCGCGATTGTCCTGCTCCATGTCCTGCTCCCTTCAAATCGCCCTCGGGGCGATGGCCTCGGCCATCGGCCCTGCCTCGTGGCGAACAGCGGGGGGTGAGGGGGCAGCGGGAATCTGCCGGGGTGGTGCGGGCGCAGGCACAGCCGAGCCACGGCCCGGCTGATTGCCGTTGCCGGGAGAGGGGGGCAGCGCCCCACTTTCCCCATCCTGGCGAGTAGCTTCGCCGGCATCGCCGGCGACCATCTGGCGGGGCACGCCCCTGCCCACGCGAGCGATCGTCACCCGGCAGGGACGAGACGCCGGCACGGCGGCTCGGTCGGAGCGCGAGCGGAGATAGAGCGCGGTCCCGCAGGGGCGCGTCACCATGCAACTATTCCCTAGCGCTTGGGTTTCTGTTAGGATCGGCCATGCCTACCGTTCTGCGCATCGACGGCCTGCGCGTCGTGATCTGGCCAAACGATCATCGGCCGGCGCACGTCCATGTGAAGGGCGCAGACGGGGAGGCGGTGTTCAACTTGCATTGCCCCGGCGGACCGCCGGAGCTGCGCGAGAGCTATGGGTTCAGGCTGGCCGACCTGAACCACATCGCCGATGCCCTGGCGGCCGCGATCGCCGCCCTGTGCGCGGAATGGAGGACGATACATGGCGATTACTGAGCGCGATCTGGCGAAGGCGGAAAAGCGCATGGCGGCGCAGCGCGAGGCCGGTCATGCCGTATCGGCGCGCTATGACCGGCGGCGTTCGCGGGTGGTCGTGGCACTCAACACCGGCGTCGAACTGACGTTTCCGACCCAGCTCGCCGAAGGGTTGGCGGGTGCCTCGCCCGACAGCCTGGCCGAAATCGAGATCAGCCCCGCCGGACTCGGTCTGCACTGGCCCAAGCTCGACGCGGATCTCTACGTGCCCGCGCTCCTGCAGGGCGTGTTCGGATCGAAGCGATGGATGGCTCGCCAGCTCGGCGCCGAAGGGGGACGGTCGCGCACGGCTGCCAAGATTGCCGCTTCACGCGAGAACGGCCGCAAGGGCGGGCGGCCCCGGAAGACTATGACTGCCCAAGCCTGATGCACTAAGCGCGCTTAGTGGCTTATTCGATTATTCGCTTAGTTAGTCGTCGCACATCTGGAGGCGGTAAGTCGGTCCATGCCTTATGCTGCAATCATCGACTGGTACGGACCATATGGCAGCGTCAAGCAGGCCAAGGCTGCGGTGCGGAAGGACGGCTTTGGTGAAGTGCTCTACCTGGCGATCGGGTCGATCGATCGCCAGAAGACCGCGCATATCCAGTATGTCGGCATCACGCTCGATTTCACCGTTCGCCTCGGCACCGGACACACGATCCGGCAATATGTCCAGGAAGAGGGGCTTTCCCTTTATCTCGGGGTCATCTCCTCGCAAGCGATCGCCGGCAAGCGGGCCAGCTACCAAAACAAGAAGCATGATCGCTTGGTTTACCTAGCCGAGTCCGCGATGGCGTTCTTCCTCGCTCTTCCCCTGAACCGCAATAAGCGCTGCTCTCCGCCCAAGGACTCCGTTGTGGTCTTTAATCGTTGGTGGAAAATCAGCGATGACGGCGAAGTTCGGAAGTGGCGGCGCCCTCACCCGGACTGGCCTGACTTCATCGAATACGACGAATACAGCGAAGCTGGGTCAGTGGTTTGGCATGGCAAGCGTCGAAAGCACTTCAACGCCGACGCCATAGCCGACATGATCGCCAAGGCTTCAGCCGATCTCGCGAGATCGGAGTAGCAGCCTTTATCAGAATCCGCCTTTGAGGAGGCGTTGCACCTTCTCCATTTCCCTCGCGGCCCGCATCATGGGGCTGTCCTGCAATTCGCGCATTGCGCGCATGGTCGGGCTGTTCTGAAGCTCCTCAATGGCGCGCATTGTGGGGCTGTTCCGAAACTCCTCGATCGCTCGCATGGCAGGGCTCTCCTGATAGCGACGGGCCGCCTCCTGAGCCGCCCGCATACCCGGGCTGTTCATCATCTCCTGGGCGGCGCGGAAACCTGGCCCCAGCGCCTCCTGCATCTTCCGGTGTGCTTCCACGATGTTGCGGCCCCTGCGGGGTGAGTAGGGCGCGCTCACGCGGCGTGCCGGCGTCGATGCGGCTGCACGCCTGGCCTGAGCCTCCGCCATATACTCGGCCTTGCCCGCCTTCCATTTCACCTGCAGCCGCCGAATGTTCGACGGCTCGGGCTTATCGAGAGCACGCCGGATCGCGGTCGTTGGCCGAAGCGACGGGTTCGCCACGATCATGTCCGCCACCTTCTTGAGGGTGGGGCCATCGTCCAGGCCGGTGCCAACCGGCCGGCCACGGCTCCGCTTGTTGCTATTCATGGTTCATCCTTTCCTTTGCTGCGCAGCAAGATGACCGCGAAATCCGCAAGTTCAAGCGATAAGAAATCAAGATAAACAGCGAGGATAAATAGGCCGAATAACTAGCATAACTGCAGCGGGAGCGAGAATAAATCGTGATATTATCCTCGCTGTCGCTACGGCCGGCCGCGCAGGCTCCCTCGGGTTTCGCTGAACACCCCCAGCCGCTCGGGCTCGGCTGCGAACCAGGCGTAGCTGCCCCACGCGAGGCTATCGACCGTCTTCTTGAACGGTCCTGCGCTACGGTCGAGATAGGCGGTGACGAACGCGACGTGCTCGGCCGGGAAGCCCGCTTCGGCGACCAGCTCCTCCAGCGCCTCCTTGCGGCGCTGGCTGATCGGACCATCGGTCGCAACCACCTCCACGAACACCAGCAGTGGGTGCGCCGGTCCAAGATCGACCAAGATCGTGTCCGGCAGGTTCTTGTCGGCCTGGATGGCGAGCCCAATCGAGCGAGCAAGCGCGTCGTCGCGCGCGACCACCTTGTTCCCGCTCTCGCTGAGAAACACCACGGCAGGAGCAGTGAGAAAGGCGGGCGCGAACACCTCAACCACGGCCTTAGTGATCTCGGAACTCGGCCCCGGCTTCATCCGGCGCGTCTCGCCATTCGGGAAGGTGACAAGCACCTGGTCCACGCTGACGCCGGCACCCTGGCGCACGATCGCCAACCGGGCGAGTGCACCCTTGTTCAACGCTTCCGCCTGCCACGCTGCAATGCGGGCCTGCAGCGCCTCGTCGGTGAGAGCTGGGTCGAACAATGCGGCAAAGCTCGCCTTCAGGGCGTAGCGCGGCTTGCTCGATGTGGTGGGAAGGTCCGTACGCTCGATCACGGCACCGATTGCCACCAGCCCCTCCCGCAAGGTCTCGTCTCGGATCGGCTCGCGGGTATTGTCCTGATACCAGCGCCGGCCTTCGATCTGGCTGCCAGTGCGCAAGACCCCTGTCGCGTAGGCGGTGCGGCTCGCATCATCGACAAGGGCCGCCTGCTCGTCGGTCATGCGATAGACGTGCTTGGGACCAAGCATCGTCCCGCTGCCCTCGATCGCGTCGATATAGAGCGCGACGAACACCGTGCTCGCAGACAGCATCCGGGTCAGATAGGCGCGGTTGGGCGCACCATCGGGGAAGATCTCCTGCAGGCGGGCGTGGACCTCATCGCGGGTCAGCATCGGCATCATGACGCAACCTGCCCATAGAGCCGCGCCAGTTCGTCCTCGATCTCGGCGCTGCAGGCTCCCCGGCCAACTAGCGCCTCCACCTGCCTCATCGCCGCAGGAGAGGGCAGGGGCAGCGCCTCCATCTCGAACGCCGATACGGCAACGCTACCGTTGATGCAGCGGAAGAGCTGGTCAACGATCCCGCTGTTCAGCACCGCCGCAACCGCTGCCGGCGATACGGCAGGACGTGCGGCGGGGCGAACCATGTTCAGATGGTTCTCGACCACCACACCGCCGTGCTGGGCAATGAAGTCGGCCGGCAACTCGGCCGCGATCAGCCGACGCGCCTGCTCCTTGGCAGTGGTGCGCTGGACAAGGACGCAAGCCTCCTCCACCAGCAGCCAGGCGTCGTCGCGCTCGATCTTAAAATAGGGGGCATGGTTGCGCTTCTCGGCCCGGAACGCGAACCGCCCGCCTGCAGACACCGCTTCCGCCCATATAAGCGGATGCACGCCGCGTGCGGGGCGCTGCCGCATCTGGTCCTTGTAGCGGTTCCACACTAAGGGGCCGGTCGATACTGTGTAGCCCCAATCGGCAAGCCGCGTCGGCATAGCCTCAGCCGTGGCGATCAGCGCGCTGTGGCGCGGCTCGCGCGGCGCAAGCCAAGGCTGCGATGCGGGGGAGGGGAGCCCGATCGTGCCGTTACGGATAAGGCGAGCCTCGCGCTCGTTTGTGACCTCGACATAGTGGACCTGGGCGCGGCCAGCCTTCGCACCGCGCCGATAGGCGGCTAGCAGCGTCTCCTGCAGCACGTCCTCGAACACGCCGCGACGCGCATGAACGAAGTCGATCGCGGCCGGAGGGGCCTCCTTCGCCATCAGCTCGCGCAGCGCGGAATAGTAATGGCCGGACAGGAAACTAGTGGGGGTGAGGTAAGCGATCGTGCCGCCCTTCTTGGTCCAGCGCACGGCAATGTCGGTGAAGACGCCATAGAGGTTCGCGTGGCCGTATAGACCGCGCGCGAAGCGCTCGCGCTGCGCCGAGGTGAGGGTGACACGCCCATAAGGCGGATTGCCAATCACCAGGTCGAAGCGGGCGGTGGGGGCCTCTTCCAGCGTGTCTGCCACACGCACGACAGTCGGCGCAGATCGGCCTGCAGCCGCAGTTACGTCCGCCAACAGCAGCTCGATCGCGTTCTGTCCGAAGCCGGCCGCATAGGGGTCCAGCTCCCTCCCAACCAAGCGCGTGCCGATCTGCCGGAGTATAAACGCCGGCTCGGCTGCGGGAAGGGCAGCCATCATTCGTTCGGCTGCAGGCAGTAGGAACGCGCCCCCGCCGCTCGCCGGGTCGAGCACGCGAGCGCGGGTCCAGTCGATCCCCTGTTCCTCGGCCATGTCGAGCAACCGGTTCGCCAGTGCCGGGGGGGTGTAGAACGCCCCCAATGCTCCACGCTCCCGTGCGGCAAGCAAAGTCGTGTAGAGGCCGGTCAAGAAATAGGCTGCCTCCGCGACCGGCAACGGCGCTGCCTCACGGCCCACCACCTGCGCCAGCTCGGCAACAGCGCGGTCGAGCCGGCCATAAGGCTTGGCGAAGGGGGCGCTGAGGCTCGCCTGAGGCCGTGCCTCGGTGCGATAGGTTTCGATGGCGACGCGGGTAAACAGCGCCGCCATGTCACGGCGCTTCGGCTCCGGCAGCGTCTCCGCCCATGCCCGTGCGAGCTGACGCGCACGGGCCAGCTCGTAGCGTTGGGCTTCAAGGTCTGCAGGCAGGTCACGCGGAAGGGCAGGGGCGAGGCTCACGCTGCGGCCGATCGGTTGCGGTAATCACGTAGCACGCGCTGCACCGTCGATCGCGACACACGGAACAGGCTGGCGAGCTGGGCCGGCGATCCCTGGCCGGATTCTGCCTTGGCGATGATCTCGGCTCGCTGCTGGCCGGTGAGGCTCGGCCGGCGTCCAAGATGACGACCGGCTTTGCGGGCGTGCGCCAGCCCGTTCATGGTCCGCTCGCGGATCATGGCGCGCTCGAACTCGGCGAACGCGCCCAGCATCTGCGTCATCAGCCGGCCGGGAGCGGTCGTCGTGTCGATCGCCTCGGTGAGCGACCGAAAGCCGGCACCGGCTGCCGGGATGGCCTCCAAGGTGAACAGGAGGTCGCGAAGCGAGCGGGAGAGACGGTCGAGCTTCCACACCACCAGCACGTCGCCCGGCTTCAATGCACCGATCGCGCGCGCCAGCTCGCGCCGATCGGATTGGCCGCCCGATGCCTCCTCCTGGTAGATCATCGCGCAGCCGGCATCGGTCAGCGCGCGGAGCTGCGGGTCGAGGTCCTGGTGATCGCCGCGAGACACGCGGGCATAGCCGATTTCCATGCTTCCGTTCTGACACGGGATTCTGACACCTGTAAACCCGCAGAAAAGCTGGAGTGCCTTGTTGGTGTCAAAACCGACCGGGCCTGTTGAAAAATGCCGGACATGCCGGGTTGCTCCTTCGTTTCACCCCTATCGAAAGGAGCGTCGCTATGATGGGACCAGCCTGTCGCAGTAAGCGGGAAGGGGCGTCCTTCCGCACCGTAGAAGCCATGTTGCCCACAGACCACCTGCTGCGTCGCGTCGATCGATGGCTCGACATCGGCGAGTTGAGACAGGCACTGGCCGGTCATTACAGCGCACGGGGAAGACCATCGATCGATCCCGAACTCCTCATCCGCATGACGCTGATCGGCCGCATCTTCGCGATCGCGTCCGAACGGCGGCTGTGTGAGGAGCTGCGCTACAATCTGGCCTATCGCTGGTTCTGCCGTCTCGCGCCGGGAGACAAGGTTCCGCACCACTCCACGTTCAGCAAGAACCGCCATGGTCGCTTCCGCGATGCCAACGTGTTCCGGATCCTGTTCGAGAGCACGGTGAGACGCTGCATCAGAGAAGGACTGATTGGCGGAAAAGACGCCGCGATCGATGCGTCGTTCATAGCGGCTGATGCGAGCTGGCAGCGCAAGACCGTTCCCGGCTACCTGCCGTATGTCGCCAACGCGTCGCGCGCGGTTAGGGAGTGGGTGCACGACACAGGAGATGCCGTCTTTGAAATGGCGCGGTCGAAAAGCTGCCAAGGCATCTCTCGAACGGACCCTGCCGCGGCCTGGTCGGCGCGAACGGTGCGTGGCCGGTTCGGCTACGCCTTGAATGCGCTGGTCGACACCCCGAGTGGCGTCGCGCTCGATGTCGAGGCGACACCAGCTCGCTTCGCGGAGGAAGTTGATGCGGGGCGCGTCATGCTCGAGCGGTCGGCCGATCGGTTTGATTATCGCCCCAAGCGGGTCGCGGCCGATAAAGCCTATGGCAGCGCGAACTTCCTCGGCTTCGTGCGGGATCACGGCGCAACCCCACACATCCCCGTGATCGACCGGACGCAGCAGACCAAGGGCAAGCTGCCGCGAACGGCCTTCAGCTATGATCGTGGCACCGACAGCTTTACCTGCCCGACCGGCAAGACGCTCCGGCACCATGCCTTCCATCCTCCCACCGGCGTACACCGTTACGCGGCGGATGTTCGGGATTGCGAGGCGTGCGTGCTTCGGAAGAAATGCACGACGTCGCGGCGTCGTACCCTGGTTCGACTGGACGATGAAGACGTTCGCGATCTTGCCAGAGCCGAAGTGGAAACCGGGCTCTACAAGCGGTCTATGCGGTTGCGGCGCGGGGTCGAACGGTTCTTCGCCGACGCCAAGGGCAAGCATGGCATGAGGCGGCTTCACCTGCGCGGCATCCGCGGAGCGGAAGAAGAGTTCCTGATCGGCGCGGCGGTAATGAACCTGATGATACTGGCGCGACCACGTCGGCTGATCGGCAAGCCGCGCAGAGGTGTCTGCGTTCCCGCAGCCCTCACCCCGGCCGCCATCTCGGCCCGGTCGATCGAACATGACGTGATCGTCTCGCCCGCTCGGCAATATGCCTGATCGCTGAAGCGCGGCGTGCTTCATCACGCGGCGCGCAGTCGTTCTTTGCGGTACGGCACACCGTCAAGCAGTGCCTGGCCCGGCGCCTTGGGCGTGCCGTCACCGTTCACGTACATATAGAGTGTCGTCGTCGTCATCCCGAGACGGCGCGCGACATCAGCTGCGATCGCGTTACGATCGGACATGGCGGCCATCGCCATCGCCAGCGTTGCCTTGTCCATCTTGCGGGGCCGCCCTCCCATGCGCCCCCGCGCGCGTGCCGCAGCAAGGCCGGCCTGTGTGCGCTCGGCGATAAGCTCGCGCTCGAACTCGGCGAAGGCGGCAAAGATGCCGAAAGCCAGGCGGCCGTTGGCGGTGGTGGTGTCAATCTGCGCGCCGGCGCCAGTCAGTACCTTCAACCCGATGCCGCGCTCACGCAGCGCCTCGGCGGTGATGACCAAATGCCTCAGGTCACGTCCGAGGCGATCCAGTTTCCAGAGCACCAGTGTATTGCCGGGCTGCAACGCCTTGAGACAGGCAGTCAGGCCAGGACGCGCATCATGACGACCCGACGCGAGATCCTCATAAATGCGTGAGGCATCGACGCCGGCGGATAGCAGCGCGTCGCGCTGCGGTGACAGCGTCTGCGATCCGTCAGCCTTGGATACCCTCACATATCCGATGAGCATCATCACCCCGCCAGAAAAGATATCTAACACCCTGCAATGTGCCGGTGGTTTCCGCAACGGGTATTCCGACCGCTAGGAAGCTTCGATGAGGCAAAAACCGCTACCGCCAGAAAACCGGTCGTTTTTCTGGCGGTTGGTGTGCGCTGTGAGTGCCCCGTCGCTTCACGGCCAAAGACAGTTACGGTGGAGGCTTCGGGAAACTTCGGCAACAAATTAGCGTGGTGCCGGATACGATCAGCTTTGCGAAAGGGGGGGCTGACCATAGGCGTGGGTGGCGATGCGTTTGCTTACTCGTTTTCGGGACGTAGCGGTGCGGACTAGTGTCGCATCGCCGCGGGCAACGAAAAGCTTTTAAACCACCGTCCCGGTGAAAGCCCCAATAAGGGCCGTCATCCCCATCGCAAGGACACCCAGTAAAACCACCCGGATCATGGCGCGCCCGATCGGGGCGCCGCCCGCCTTCGCTCCAAGCGCACCCAGCACGCCAAGCAGCACCAATGCCGTTGCTGGTACCGCATAAAGCACAGCGCTATGCGGTGCTAATGCAGCGATCACGGGTAGGATCGCGCCGGCGGCAAATGCCAAGGCCGAGGATACCGCGGCCTGCATCGGCTGCGATGCGCCGTCGTCAGCAAGGCCAAGCTCATCACGGCGATGCGCTCCCAGAGCGTCATGTGCCATCATCTGTTCGGCCACCTGAATCGCTAGCGACGGCTCGACGCCACGCCCTTCATAGATTGCGGCCAGTTCCCGCGTTTCGGTCACGGGCGAACGTTCCAACTCGGCCGATTCCCGCGCAAGGTCAGCGTTCTCGGTATCCGCCTGCGAACTGACCGAAACATATTCGCCCGCCGCCATCGCCAGTGCACCCCCGACCAATGCTGCTACCCCCGCAACAAGGACTGTGCTCGCAGTCGAGCCTGGCGCGGCTGCGACACCGACGATCAGGCTTGAAACAGAAATGATTCCGTCGTTGGCACCGAGCACCGCTGCGCGAAGCCAGCCTGTACGGTGGACGAGATGATGTTCTCCTGGCGCGTGATCGATGGCGTCGGTCGTCATTGGCTATCCTAAAGTATGTCGAACTCGGTGAGCCGCCGAGTGGGCGGGAATTGGATTGTATTTGGCTCCGGACAGCAGTGCAGGGATGATGGAGCGATGTAGCTACGCCAGGTGCGTTGCGGCACGGGCCTGACGAACAGCTGACGAAAGCGATGGCTCCCGTAATTTCAAGGCTAGACCTCGAGTCGGACGCGAAACGAAGCACCCCCGCCTGTCGCGTTTTCGACGCTGACCGTTCCACCATGCGCTTCGGTCAACCGTTGCACGATGCCAAGGCCTAGGCCCGCTCCGGTAGAGCTGCGGCGATCCTTGCGCCAGAAGCGGTCAAACACGTGCGGAAGATCGACCTCTGCAATCCCCGGCCCGTAGTCACGGACCGTCAGCTGTGGACCGGGTCCCGCGCTTACGTCGATGGGCGTGACGCCGGGCGCGTGTGACAGCGCATTGTCGATCAGGTTGCGATAGATGCGGAAGATCGCTTCCGGGTGCCCGATCGCCGCGGTGTCGCCGAAGCTCTCGAAACGTAGATCACGCTGCGCCGCGAACACCTTTGGCGCCATCGCGGCCACGACGTCCCGGCCGATGTCGGCGATATCGATGGCAACGTGGCCATCGAGGGCCAGCGCGTCGGCTTGGGCGAGATCGAGCATCTGTTCGACGAGACGGGTCAGGTGCCGCGCATCGGCCTGCAGTTCGTCCCGTTGCTTGCCTGCGGGGAGCCGATCGAGCGATAGCTGCATGATCGACAACGGTGTGCGCAGCTCATGTGCGGCGTTGGCAGTGAACTCCCGCAGAGTCGCCATCGCTGCATCGAGCCGACCGAGCGCCCGATTGACGGCACTGACGAGCGTGTTGACCTCTCGCGGCTCACTCGGCTCCGAAAGGCGAAGCAGGGTGTTGTCGGGTTCCAGCGCGTCCACTTCGCGCTCGGCATGGCGGAGCGGTTGGAGCACCCGGCGGACGGCGAAGACGTTGAACAGCAACAGCAACAGCGACAACGGGATCAGCGGCAGCATCACGTGCTGAATGATCTCGTTCACGATCACCGGCACATAGGGGCGGATGCCGTCGCCCTCGAACTGCATCGCCAGCCATCGCCGCTCCTCGCCGCGATCGATCGCGCGAACGCCCGATATCCGATAGCCGCGAGGAGTCTGTTCGCGCCGCGTCCAGTCGACCAGGGTTGACGCGCCGTCGATCCCGGTTTCCCCTACCCGCCGGAGTTCGGGTGATCCCGGTTCGACATAGCGCGCGGACCAGGATTCGGCCCCCGGCGGTCCGGTTAGCAGGTCGGGCGACAGCACGCCGCCTGCCTGAGCCTTCGTCGCTTCAAGCGTCAGCAATTCCTGCGCGAGCGATTCGGGCTGGCGACTGTAGGTGAACACGACGATCCCGACGTCGAGTGCTGCGAACAGCAGCGTGAACGCCGCCAGACGCGCCGCAATCTGTCGGAACAGCGTAGGGGGCCGTCGCCTTGGCCGAACCGCGTCCATCCTATTCACCAGATACGCTTGGCGCGAACAGCGCATAGCCGACGCCGTGCACGGTGCGGACCTGCACGTCCGCCCCGGCGGCGGTCAGGCGCTTGCGCAGCCGCGATACTGCCGCTTCCAACGCATTGGGCGTTACCTCGGCGTCCATCGCATATAGCGTATTCTCAAGCGCCGGCTTGGCGACGACGTGTCCGGCGCGGCGGAGCAGAACTTCGAGCAGGTTGATTTCACGCGGCGTCGCGTCGATCGCGACGCCGCCCACGTCGGCCGACCGTGAGGCACAATCGAGCACGACGTTGCCGGGTCGTGCGGCTGAGCGGAACAGGAAAGTGTCATAAGGCACTGTTTGGCTCGATACAGCGATAGATGGTGGCCGGGTGAACGTTGAAGGTCCTTGCGA
>MDTB01159610.1_pt1 | contig 13655 bp, 13 predicted proteins | sample 811161 | NCBI WGS metagenome assembly MDTB01 (sample SAMN05326650, study PRJNA326480) | marine metagenome | isolation source: seawater | place: Mediterranean Sea | collected 2009
CTATTACTACTACTCCCACATTATCTTTTTTGTCGTGAATTATAATGTCTTTACCAATATCATGACCATATTTTAAAATTGTATCTCCTTCATTTAGATCAATCATTGCTATTTTATGACCTAAAGGAATTTCGTTCTTTGACTGAATTTTTGCAGATTTGTCATTTTCCATAATCCAACAATTACACTCTTGATTTGGGGTTATTTTCTCAATAACAACAACACCTACATTGTCTTTTTCATCATGAATTATAATATCTGTACTTGCCATTGTGACGATTTCTTTGTTTGAAATTTGATAAACTTTATATATTAATCATCTTCATTATTAAAATAAAAAATTTAATAGAGAGAAATAAAATGAGCAAAATGACTACAGAAGAAGCTTTTATCAAAGTTCTGCAAATGCATGGTATTGAACATGCTTTCGGTATTATAGGTTCAGCCTTTATGCCAATTTCTGATCTATTTCCAAAAGCTGGAATTAAGTTTTGGGATGTGGCTCACGAAACAAATGGAGGTTTGATTGCTGATGGCTATACTAGAGCGACTGGTAAAATGTCTATGGTCATTGCACAGAATGGACCAGGTATAACTGGTTTGGTAACGCCAATAAAAACTGCTTATTGGAATCACACACCATTACTATTAGTAACACCACAAGCAGCCAATAAAACTATGGGTCAAGGTGGTTTTCAAGAAGTCGAACAAATGAATTTATTCAAAGACATGGTTTGTTATCAAGAAGAAGTAAGAGATCCAAGTAGAATGTCAGAGGTTTTAAATAGAGTTATAGAAAAAGCAATAAGAGGATCTGCTCCTGCACAAATTAATGTTCCTAGAGATTACTGGACACAAGTAATTGATATTGAACTACCACCGATTGTTAGATTTGAAAGACAAGGCGGAGGCAAAGAAGCCATAGATAATGCAGCAAAACTATTATCTGAAGCAAAGTTTCCTGTTATTTTATCAGGCGCAGGTGTTGTAATTGGTAATGCAATAGAAGAGTGTAAAAAACTTGCAGAAAAATTAGATTCACCAGTATGCAGTGGTTATCAGCACAATGATAGTTTTCCAGGTAGTCATCCATTGGCTGTAGGACCTTTGGGTTACAATGGATCAAAAGCTGCTATGCAATTAATTTCAAAAGCAGATGTAGTTTTAGCTTTGGGAACTAGATTAAATCCATTTTCAACTTTACCTGGATATGGAATTGATTATTGGCCAAAAGATGCAAAAATTATTCAAGTTGATATAAATCCAGATCGAATTGGTCTAACAAAAAAAGTTACAGTTGGTATTGCGGGAGATGCAAAACAAGTTGCAAAGCAAATACTAGAGAAGTTAACTAAAAAAGCAGGTGATAGCGAAAGAGATAATAGAAAAAACTTAATTCATCAAACTAAATCTGCTTGGTTACAAACATTAACAAGCTTGGATCATGAGGATGATGATCCAGGAACGGTTTGGAATAAAGAGGCAAGAGAAAGGGACAAAGATAGAATGTCGCCAAGACAAGCATGGAGAGCTATACAGGCAGCAATTCCTGATGGAGCAATCATATCAAGCGACATTGGTAATAATTGTGCAATTGGAAATGCTTACCCTACATTTGAAAAAGGCAGGAAGTATTTAGCACCAGGTTTATTTGGTCCGTGTGGTTATGGTTTTCCATCAATTCTTGGAGCAAAAATTGGATGTCCAGATACACCTGTAATTGGTTTCGCTGGTGATGGAGCTTTTGGAATAAGTATGAATGAAATGAGCTCTTGTGCACGAAAAGAGTGGCCGGCAATCACTATGGTAATTTTTAGAAACTATCAGTGGGGTGCAGAAAAAAGAAATTCAATTTTGTGGTTTGATGATAATTTTGTAGGAACTGAACTTGATCCTGAATTGAGTTATGCAAAAGTAGCTAATGCATGTGGTTTAAAAGGAGTAACAGTGAAAACCATGGAAGAAACCACAAAAGCATTAAAGCAATCTTGTGAGGATCAAAAGAAAGGTATAACTACTTTTTTAGAGGTTATTTTAAATCAAGAGCTCGGCGAGCCATTTAGAAGAGATGCTATGAAAAAACCAGTTGAAATTGCTGGTATTAATAAAGAAGATATGAGAGTACAAAAAGATCTATAAATAATAGTGAAAAAATTCCAGGTCATAATTAATATTATATTTTTTAGTGTACTTTTATTTTTTCTAGTAAATTTTTCATTAGGCATAATTTGGGAGTTAAGGACAAATATAAAATTTAAAAATTTTAAACCATATGACGATATAGTCTTAAAAGCATTAAAACTAAATGAAGAAGAAGGACTAAAACTTTATTTAGAAACTTTTATAAATAGAAAATTTGATTATGATCAATTTACGGAACATGCTGAAAATAATGGTTATAGTAATCGATTTGTAAATGTTACTCCAGATCTCGGGAGAAAAACAAAATCTCCAATTGAATGTCAACAAAACATTTATCTATATGGTGGTAGTACAATGTTTGGATACAATGTTACTGATGAGCAAACTATCGCTAGCTATATTGGTGAGCTTTTAATAAAAAATGATCATAAAATTTGTATAAAAAATTTTGGAAGGGGGAGTTACTTTTCCACTCAAGAAAATATTTTATTCCAAAAGCATATTCTTAGAAAAAGAATTAAAAAAAGAGATATAGCAATATTTTTAGATGGTTTAAATGAAAATGGAAATAGAAATTCAAGAAATACAGGCTTCCTTTATAAAAGTACTCAAACTATAAATCAAAAATATTGGGATATGTATAAATATACATTCCCCATTTTTTTTGAATCTTTATCAATAAACCAATTTATTATTAAATTACAAAAGAAACTTAACTTACAAAAAAAACAAAAATATCAACAGCAAAATATATTTGACTTAGATGATAATTTAAAAAATGTTTTTCAATATAATATTTTGATAAGAAATGGTATTTGTGAAAAATTTGATATTTATTGCTTTAATTTCATACAGCCTTTTGCAACTATTCATGGTAATTACTTTAAAGAGATGCCTGAAGGGGCAGCAGAAAATAAACCACTACAGCTTATTGAAAATAAAAGTTTAAAAAAAAAATATTTAATTTTAAAAAAAACTGAAGGAACTATTGATATAAGCAATTCTTTTGACAAAAGTAAAGAGTTGTCCTATGTTGATGGTGTTCACTACTCACCATCAGCTAATAAAATTTTAGCTAGTAGAATTTATAGTGTTATTAAAGGTAAATTTTATGGAAAATAAAATTAAAATTAGCACCAATAGAAGTTTTGGTATAGTTTTTTTTATAGTATTTACTGCAATTGGTATATGGCCAATATTATCAAACAGTGAAATAAGAATATGGTCTTTGATTGTCGGAGCTTTTTTTTTAGTTTTAGGAGTTTTTAATTCTAAATTATTAACCCCGCTAAATAAAATGTGGTTTAAATTTGGAATATTCTTAGGGAATTTTATTGCACCAATAGTGATGGGTGTTATATTTTTTTTTGTAGTAACACCAACTGGAATTTTAATGAGAATATTTGGTAAAGATTTATTAAATTTAAATAAAAATAAAGAAAAAACATATTGGATTGAAAAAAAACAAATAAAGTCTAGTATGAAAAATCAGTTTTAAAAATGGATTTTATAAAAGAATTTTGGGAATTTTTAAAAGTTAGAAAAAAATACTGGTTATTACCAATTATAATAGTTTTAGTGATTTTTGGTGGGCTGATAGTTTTAAGCCAAGGTTCTGCTGTAGCTCCATTTATATATACAATATTTTAGTGACTAAAATTTTAGGTATTTCTGCATTTTACCATGATAGTGCTGCTGCAATTTTAGATAATGGAAAAATTTTAGCTGCCGCTCAAGAGGAAAGATTTACTAGAAAGAAGCATGATTCTGGATATCCATTTAATGCAGTAGAATTTGTTTTAAAATTTGCAAAAATAAAACTTTCTGAAATTGATAATATAGTATTTTTTGAAAAACCTTTTTTAAAATTTGAAAGACTTTTAGAAACTTATGTAGCAATGGCGCCAAGAGGATTTATACAATTTTCTAAGTCTGTTCCTATTTGGTTGAGGGAAAAATTATTTCAAAAAAAAATGTTGATGAATTTACTTAAGCAACATGATGATAATTTTAATAATTCAAAAAAAATTTTTTTTTCAGAACATCATTTAAGTCATGCAGCTAGTGCCTTTTTCCCCTCCCCATATGAGGAAGCTATAGTATTAACTGCTGATGGAGTGGGTGAGTGGGCTACAACGACTGTAGCTATTGGCAAGGGTAATAATTTAGAAATAAAAAAAGAAATCCATTTTCCCCATTCTTTAGGATTACTTTATTCAGCATTTACTTATTTTGCTGGCTTTAAGGTTAATAGTGGAGAATATAAATTAATGGGTTTAGCTCCATACGGCAATCCTATTTACGAAGATAAGATTTTAAATAACCTTATTGATGTAAAAGATGATGGGACTTTTAGACTCAATCAAGATTACTTCAATTACGCTACAGGGTTTACAATGACAAATAAAAAATTTGACACTCTTTTTCAGAAAAAAGCAAGAAATCCAAAAAAAGATAGACTAACTCAATTTCATATGGATATAGCCGCATCAATTCAAAAAGTAACAGAAAATATTATGGTTAAATTAGCAAAGTCTTTAAAAAAAGAATTTAATTTAAATAATCTATGTCTTGCAGGAGGTGTTGCATTAAATTGTGTAGCAAATGGAAAAATATTAAGAGAAAGAATATTTGATAATATATGGGTTCAGCCTGCTGCTGGTGATGCAGGTGGATCATTAGGAGCAGCCTTAGCTCTTTGGCATATAGAACAAAAAAATCCAAGAATTGTAAATAAAAAAGATGATATGAAAGGTTCTTATTTAGGACCTGAATATACTCAAAAAGAGATAGAAACTGAATTAGCTAAATTGGGAGCAGTATTTGAATTAATTAATGAAGATGATTTAATAAATATAACTGCTGAGAATCTTGCCAAAGGAGATGCCGTTGGTTGGTTTCAGGGAAGAATGGAATTTGGGCCAAGAGCACTTGGCGCAAGATCAATTTTAGGTGATGCAAGATCATCTAATATGCAAAAAAATTTAAATCTTAAAGTTAAATATAGAGAAAGTTTTAGACCTTTTGCTCCAGCGGTATTAAGAGATGACTTATCTGAATGGTTCGATATAGATAATGATAGTCCTTATATGTTAATGGTAGCAAATGTTTCTTCCAAAAAAACTTTTGACATGACTAATGAACAAAATAAATTATTTGGTATAGATAAATTAAACATCAAAAGATCTGAAATACCAGCTGTTACACACGTCGATTATTCTGCAAGAATACAAACAGTTCATAGTGAAACAAATCCAAAATATTTTAAACTTTTATCTAAATTCAAAGAAAAAACAAATTGTCCCGTGCTGGTAAATACATCTTTTAATGTCAGAGGAGAGCCAATTGTGAATACACCAAAAGATGCTTTTAATTGTTTCATGGGAACAGAATTAGATAAGTTAGTCATTGGTAATTGCTATTTAGATAAAACAAAACAAAAAAAAGAGTTAAAAAAAGATTATACTAAAGAATTTGAACTAGATTAAATTTAATTAAAATTAAGATAATTATTAGTGCTTATGAATTTTTTATTAAAAATTATAGATTTATTAAAATTTACTAAAAAAAAATGGTTTAAACCACTTATAATTGTCATAATATTATTTACTTTGGCAATAATTTTTAGTCAAGGTTCTATACTTATCCCATTATCATATGATAACTTCTAGAATTAATATTTCTTAAAATTTATTTAAAAAAATATAATATAAAATTATTAATGCATTATCCTTTATTAGATATTTATAGATACTTTGCAGCACTTACAGTCTGTTTATCGCATTACATAATTTATTGGAACAAATCTGATTATTTTGAATTAACATCAATATTAGGTGTTGAGTTATTTTTTGTTTTATCTGGTTTCGTATTAGCACCTCAAATATTTAAACTAGAAAATAATTTAAAGAATAATTTACGAATTTTTTTGTTAAGAAGATGGATTAGAACCATACCTCCATACTTGGTAGCGTTAATATGTGCAGCGATATTTTTTGGATATGGAGACTATATCAATCTAATAAAATTCATGACCTATACACAAAATATTCTTAGAGATAACTCTGTACCAAATTTTTTTTCAGTAGCATGGTCTTTGTCTGTTGAAGAGTGGTTTTATATTTTTTTGCCTTTTAGTCTTATAATTACTTCTAAAATTAAATTTAGAATTTTTAAGTTTAATGTTCTTACAATATGTTTAATCACAATTTTACTTTTAAACATAATAAGGTTTTTTTATAATAATGATGTATTAAACTGGGGTGAAGACATAAGAAGATCAGTAATTTTTCGATTGGACACTCTTTGTTTTGGAGTAATTGCATATTCATTAAAAGATAAGTTTAAAAAAAAATATTTATATCCAGTATTTGCTCTATCTATAATTTTTATAATATATTTAATTTTTAATCCATTATCACTTACAACCAATACAATATTTCAAAATATTTTTTTACCAATGTGTTCCATATGCTTCTCGTCCTTGCTAATTATATTAACAAAATTACCTCAGCCTAAATCCAACTTTAAAAGAATTGGTACATATGGAGCAAATATTAGTTACTCGATGTATCTTTTTCATATTTTTTTTATTCCTTTGACACTAAATATATTTGAAAATTTATTATTTTCGTTAATTTTTTACATAACTATATTAAAAATATTTTGTTTAATTTTTTTTATTTATTTTGAAAAACCATTACTTAAATCTCGTCCGAATTATATATAATTTTTATTTATTTACTTGTATAAAAAAAATATGAAAAATTTTTTTATAATTATTTATAAAGTATTCCTATTATTAGTTTTTTTAGAAATTTTCTTTAAAGGTATCGATTTTTTCGACAGAGATTATTTTGATAAAAAAAAAAATATAATTTCATACTATACTGATTACAAAAATGATCCATTTATTGGTTACACTGCTAGGAAAAACTCTTCTGGAAAACAAATTCATTATACATCAGATACATATTTTGAGACAACAACGAATAGTAATGGGTTTAGAACACATGAACTATATCCAAAAATTAAAAATAAATTCAGAGTAATAATTTTAGGAGATTCAGTAGTTTTTGGCATGAATGCAAATGACAATGAAACTTTGTCAGTTCAGCTGGAAAACATTTACAAGAATAAAATTTCTGAAAATATTGAGGTCTTGTCCCTAGGTATTATTGGCTATTCAACATTAAATCATCTGGGAATAGCTAGAAATTATTTTGAATTTTTAAATCCAGATTTAATTATTTTATGCATAGACAGAACAGACTTCCACCAGGACAAGATTAATTTAAAGAAACTAAATTATGACTTTGACACAGAGGGCTATCCTTACTCAATAAATACTTTTGACCATGGTAGAGTTACAAAAGATATAATTAATAAAATTAAACTTGAGAGTTCGTTATTTTCAAGGATAAATTATCTAAGACACAAACTTAAAAAATATAGATTAGATAGATATTTCCAAAAAATATCTCAAAAAAAAATAAATACTATAATCTATGACGATCTTGATGATTTAGAGAAAAAAAATTTTTACAAAATTATAGATCATGAAGATATAATTAAATATGATTTAGAAAAGTCTAAATTAGAATATACAGAGACATTTAACGCTCTAGAATATATAAATAAAAAATCAAAACAAATTAATTCTAAAATGTATTTATCTACTTATCCATATGCATGGAATGTAAATCCAAACTATTCTCTTTTTTATCAAGTTAATGAGTTTGGAACTAAAATTGATTTTACAAATAATACTATATATCCAGATTTGGTAAATTATTACGCAAAAAAACTTAACATTCAAAATTTAGATTCTTATAGTTTCTTTAAAAATTCTGATGAAAAATTATGGGGTGATTTTGACCCTCATTTTAATACTGATGGATACAAACTTTATGCAGATTATTTATTTTTGAATACAAAAGATTTTATTAACAATAAACTAAAAAAATAATGAAAAAATTATATTTTAGATAATTATTAAATCTAATTTTTTTTTCCCGAGTCTTTTGTTCCCATCTTTTGTAACTATATAAGTTTCACCTAAATTCATTGCCAAATTTTTTTCCGAATCCATTAATATCATATGCATAAAAAATACATTTCCAGGTTCTATTACATAGGGGTTTCCTGTATATAGCATTGGCCAGTCCATCCAATTTGGTGAAAAAGTACTTCCTAAAGAATATCCACAAGCATTCATTCTTGCTTTATTATAACCAAGATCATCAAAAGTTTTTGAATGAATATCAAATATTTCTCCAACGGTATTCCCTGGTTTTAATAGATTTTCACAATTTTTTAATGCTTCAACACAAGCTTCGTGCATTTTATAATGACGTGGATCTGCTCTACCAATGGGAATAGTTCTAAACATAGCAGAATGATAATGTCTATAAGTTCCTGCCCACTCAATACTTAATTGATCTGGATTAGTTAATACCTTTTTTTCTGCTTGATATCTGCAAAGTAGAGCATTACTTCCAGATCCGATTATAAATTCATTAGCCGGATAATCTCCACCACCTTCAAAAATTACTTTATTCATTTCAGCAAGAATTTTGGACTCACTTACTCCTGCTCTTGCATGTTTCCAGACTTCTTCTAAGGCTTTATCAGCAAGTTCAGCAGCTTTTTTTACATAAATAATTTCTTCCTCAGATTTAACCACTCTCAACTTTGTAATTAACTCAGATTTATCTTCTATAGAACAATATTTTTCTAAAGATTTATTTAATCTTAACGTATTTCTTCCTGTAAGACCGTATGCTTCATACTCAATACCTATTTTTTTTCCTTTAAGTTTTAATTCTTCTAAAATAATCTTGAGATCATTTGTTGGGTTTGATCTATCTTTATCTACCCAAATTCTTATATCTCCAATATTGGATGTGTTTTGAGCTTGTCTTAAATCAGGTAATCTTGTTAATAAAATTATATTTCCTTTTTGATCAATAACTAAAGTCTGGAAGAAAACATACCCAAATGTATCGTATCCAGTTAGCCAATACATAGATTCTTGTCTAAACATAAGTAGTGCGTCTATATTCTGCTCTTTCATTGATTTTAAAACTTTTGTTTTTCTTGATGCAAATTCCTTTTTTGAAAAATGGATACCCATTAGTTTATATCCAAAACAGTTGCTGGATCTAATCTAGTTCCAAACCAATTCAATCTTACATCTAGATGTGGGCCTGTTGATCTACCGCTTGATCCAACTGTACCAATAATATCCCCTTGTTTTACAATATCATCTTTTTCAACAAAGATTTCATCTAAATGCATATATAAAGTCGAAATTCCATGACCATGATCAAAAATTAAAGTTGCACCTGTAAAATACAAATCTTTTTCTGCTAACGTAACAATACCATCAGCCATTGCTTTTATAGGTGTCCCAAGATCACCTGCAAAATCAATTCCATAATGTGGCCAACGTGGTTTACCATTTAATATTCTTTGACTTCCATAGACACCAGTGATTATTGCATTTTCTAATGGTAAAATAAATTTATCCTTAAAAAAATCTAAATCTGAATTTATCTCTCTTGCTTTAACGATAAGTTTATTTTCTTTTTTAATTCTTTCGTAGACTTCTTCAGGTGGAGTTACTTTCTTTTCTTCAAGTCCATCAATCCTTTGGATATTATATTTTCTTTTTTTAACTTTCTTAATAATTGTATTTATATTTCCATCTTTTTTAATTTTAATTTCAACGTCATACTTTCTTTCTCTATCCAGTCCAAATGCAAAATATCCATCTTTAGAAACCTTGACCTTTCTTTTATCTATCATAACTGTGGAATTTGGATCAGTTTTTCCAATTATATAATGTCCTTGGATGAATTCACCATTAAACTCAACAGCATAAGTTTTAAACGAAATAAAAAAAATTAATAAATAAAATTTAATTATTTTGCTGTCCATCCGCCGTCTACTAATATAGAAGTTCCATGAATCATTGATGCAGCGTCAGATGCTAAAAAAACAACCGTAGATGCTATTTCTGACATTTCTGCAAATCTACCTAAGGGAATGTTATTTAAAGTCTCTTTCTTAAATTTTTTATTTTTTAAGAATTTTTTTGTCATTGGTGTCACAACAAAAGTAGGAGCAACCGTATTAACTCTTATGTTATATTTTGCTAAATCTATTGCCATACCTTTCGTTAGTCCTTCTAAGCCCCATTTATTCATATTATAAACACTTCTTATTGGTCCTCCCACATGGCCCATTTGAGAAGACATATTAATAATTGATGCACCAATTTTTTTTCTATTTTTAAGTTTTATCATTTTTAATGCGCACAATTGAGCCAAGTTAAAAGCTGCAATGGTATTTATCTTTACTAAGTATTCCATGTTTTTAGTTTTAACCTTTGTAAAATGTTCAGGTATATTGTTACCAGCATTATTTACTAGAATATCAAGTCGTTGTTGTTGATTAATTATTGATTTTATTTGATTATAATTAGTTATATCGCAAATGTATGATTTACATTTTACTTTGAGTTTTTTTATAATTTTTGAAACCGAGTCTAAATCTCTTTTTGTTCTACTAACAATAATTAAATTACATCCTGCTTCTGCAAGAGCAACCGCACAAGCTTTCCCCAAACCTTTGCCAGCTCCTGTTACTAATGCATATTTATTTTTTAGATTATATTTTTTTAAATACATTTTTATAAGAATAGTTTTAAATCAGTATAGATCAATTCAATTGCCACTACCAGTATTGCAAATAATCCAACCCAGCCAATCCAAGTATATTTTTTAATCCATCCAGATATTAAAGTTGCAGCAGTTGCCATCAAGGCTATAGATAAAACTAGACCAAAAACAAGAAGCCAATAATGATCTTTTGCAGCTCCTGCTACTCCTAATACGTTATCTAAACTCATTGTAAAATCTGCTAGCAAAACTGTCCAAATCGCTTTCCAAAAACTTGAATTATTTACTTTTATTTTTTCATTATCTCCTGAGGATTTTTTAATTACATCTGTATAAAGTTTGTAACAGATGTATAACAGCGCTAGTCCACCAATTAATCTTAATCCTGTTATCTGTAACAAATAAGCTGTCAAAAGAGTTAATATAATTCTTAAAATTACAGCTCCTCCAATTCCCCAAAAAATAATTTTTTTTCTTTGATCAGGAGGAAATTGTGAAGCAACCATTCCAATTATAATGGCATTATCACCAGCAAGAACTAGATCGATAAATACGATTTGAGAAAAAATAATTATTTGTTCACTCATGATTTACTATCTTCTATTATCATGTCTGCTGCTTTTTCGGCAATCATAATAGTTGGTGCATTAGTATTCCCTGACGTTATATTTGGCATTATAGATGCATCTACAACTCTTAGATTTTCAATTCCATGCACTCTAAGTCTATCGTTTACTACTGCATTTTCATCCAAGCCCATTTTACAGGTACCCACAGGGTGAAAAATAGTTTGAGTATAGTCACTTCCAGCTTTTACTAATTCTTCATCATCTTGAATATGAATACCTGGCCTAAACTCTTCTGGTTCATATTTTTTAAAAGTTTCAGACTCTAACATAATTTTTCTAACAAGCTTTAGTCCTTGGGCCGCTACATATCTATCATCATCTGTAGAAAGATAATTCATTTTAATTTTAGGATAGTCCTTAATATCGTTGCTAACTATATTGATTTCACCTCTGCTTGTTGGTCTTATATTCGCAACTGTTGGTGTTATACCGTCGAAATCATGTAATTTAGTTGCTCCAAGAACATCTGTACTTATTGGCTGAACATGAAATTGTAAATTAGGCGTTTCTCTAGAACTATCACTTTTCGCAAAGCCACATACCTGACTAGCACCCATGGTCATTGGTCCACTTTGGTTAAAAATGTATTCTAAACCGATTAATAAATTTCCAAATAGACTATTTATTTTTTTATTAAGTGATTTAAGATTTTTTACTTTGTAAACGGGTCTGAACATCAAATGATCTTGTAAATTTTGGCCAACACCTTTTAATTCATTTACAATATCTATACCAAATTCTTTTAGTTTATTAAATTTACCAATTCCAGATACTTGTAAAATATGTGGAGATCCTATAGAGCCTGCTGAAAGAATAATTTCTTTATTAGTTTTAACCTTGATTAATTCATTATTGATAAAATATTCTACACTTACAGCTTTTTTATTTTCAAAATTTATTTTTTTAACATGTGCATTTGTAATTATTTTTAAATTATGTCTTTTCTTAACTGGATTTAAATATCCTTTTGCAGCACTATACCTTAATTTTAGTCCAAAATGACTATGACTTGTTGTAAATTGATAAAAACCTACACCAAAGTTATTACCAGTATTAAAATCTTCTGTCTTTGGTATTCCTTTTTCTTCTGCAGCATTTATAAACTCATCAAGCATCTTTAATTTAATTTTTTTATTAGCAACCATTATTGGTCCACTATTGCTGTGGTATTTTCCTTCACCTAGTTCATTATTTTCTGATTTTATAAAATAAGGTAATACATCTTCCCAACTCCAACCTTTATTGCCTTGTTGTCTCCAATTGTCATAATCATTACTTTGTCCTCTTATCCACAGAAGACCATTTATAGACGAGCTTCCCCCAAGTGTTTTGCCTCTTGGATATCTTATTGATCTGTTATTCATGCTTTCATCTTTTTCTGTATGAAAACACCAATCAACTTTTGGATTATGCATTGTTTTATAATATCCGACAGGTATATGTATCCATGGATAATTATCTTTTCCTCCTGCTTCTAGTAGTAAAATTTTATTTTTTGGATTAGTAGATAATCTGTTGGCCAATACACAGCCTGCAGATCCTGCGCCGATAATTATAAAATCAAAATTTTCCATTTGTAGTTGAATAGTTTTTAATATTCGTTGTTTAATGTTTTTTTTACACTCATATTTGACAATTGTCACTTGTATCAAGTTAATTTTTCTGGTTTGATGCCCACGTTAAATTTAACTAACAAAGAGGGAAAATAATGAAAAAAATCGTTTCACTTTTATTTGCTGTTTTTATGGTAATTGGATTAACATCTAATGCTAATGCAGCAAAAACATTAAAGTGCCAAACAGTTATAAGTGCTAAAGCTGATGAAGTTGTAATGTTAAAAGATTTCACAGATACTGTAACAACTTTAACTGGTGGTTCTTTAAAATTTGAAATTATGCCTGCAGGAACAGTAGTTGGTGTTAAGGAAACACTTGATGCTGTTGACAAAGGTTTAATTGATTGTGGTTTTGCATGGACTCACTATTGGTCTGGAGATCATCCAGCAGCAATGTTATTTGGTTCGCCAGTAGCAGGTGGTGGTGTCGGAATAGATAATATAGCGTTTTTATCATGGTTCCAATATGGAGGTGGTAAAGAGTTATATGATAGACTTTGGAAGGAAATGGGAAGAGACATAAAAGGATTTATGCTTCAACCAGTTGGACCTGAGGCTTTAGGTTGGTTTCCAAAACCAATTAAA
>MDTB01205518.1_pt1 | contig 13655 bp, 15 predicted proteins | sample 811161 | NCBI WGS metagenome assembly MDTB01 (sample SAMN05326650, study PRJNA326480) | marine metagenome | isolation source: seawater | place: Mediterranean Sea | collected 2009
AATCCGACAGGGTATTGCGGAGTAGAGTTTCTAAAATCATCGAATCAGTATACTTCACAGGGAGTTAATTAGGCGACCTTTCCCTTAGCGCCTGTCCGACCTGCAGCCCTGACTTTCATGTTCCCCACCACGCTTTTGTCATTGACCGCCTCATCACACTTAGATGGGTCACCACCGCATAGGGCGCACTCGCCATCGTCACCATTCAGTCGACCGATTCCCCCGCAGCTTCCAGATATAGGCCGTCGTCCCAACATCACACCAATAGCCATTATGCCCACCAGAAATATGAACGCACCGAATACTGTAAGGAATAAACCTAAACCCACTAAATATCTCTCCCGAACAACTGTTCAAACCTTGGTGTCTCTCTTACGACAAAATCATCACCTGCTCGCTCAATAAACATTGCTGGGAGATTTTTTGCAACCGCGAGCTGGTAACCCCTCGTCGGTCCCAGAACCAAGAGGGTTGTAGCCCATCCGTCAGCCATCGCGCACGCAGAGTCGGCGACTGTTACCGAGGCCAATTGGTGCGTTACCGGGCGCCCCGTTGAGGGGTCGATCGTATGTGAATAAGCCACACCCTCTATCTCGCGGTAGTTTCGGTAATCGCCAGAGGTAGCCAGAGCCATGTCTTTTAGTGATAGCAACCTCTCAACAGCGCGATCTCCTTTTACGGGCTTCTCAACGGCGACTCTCCATCCGGAACCGTCTTTGTCACCTTTGACGCGGACTTCACCGCCAATTTCCACCAAAAAATTTGAGTAACCAAGATCATCCAGCAGCGCATAAACCTCGTCAACCCCAAGGCCCTTGGCTATCGCAGAGAGATCCAAATGTCTCTCTGCTTTCTTCTGAATCGCCGAACCGGCCCCGGCATTCGACTCACGAACAGCGATTGCTGAAAAGCCGACGGTCGACATCGCAAGAGCGATCGCATCATCGGATGGCAATACCTCAGAACTGGTCCCCGGACCGAAGCCCCAGAGATTCACAAGAGGTCCAACGGTCGGGTCAAAACCACCATTAGAGATCTCTGAAAAGCTCAGCGCTCTGGCCGTCGTTGCCGCAAACAATTCACTGACGGGGAACCAGGTATTGAAGTCTTCGAATTGATTGAACCGGGAAATCTCGCTTGCCGGATCATAGGTAGACATCTGCCGGTTCACCTCGAATAAAACCGTTTCAATCTCCCCTTTAACGTCCTCTTGGTCGAAGATGGCGATGGGGTTAGCGATGACCACTGACCAATTTGTTCCCATCGTACGCCCGGAAAGCTTTTTGATCTCAGGATCACTTGAACACCCGGCAAGCATGGCCAAGACGAAAAATGCCGCCAAAGCGGCGGCATTTTTCAGGTTATTCAGCGAATTAACCACCGAAGTCATCCAACATGATGTTTTCATCCTCCACACCGAGGTCCTTTAGCATCTTAATGACTGCCGCATTCATCATAGGTGGGCCACACATGTAGTACTCGACATCTTCGGGCGCTGGGTGATCTTTCAAGTAGTTCTCGAGTACCACATTATGAATGAAACCTGTCTCGCCCTGCCAATCGTCCTCAGGTTGTGGGTCGGATAGAGCCAGATGCCACTCAAAATTTTCGTTCTCTTGCGCCAACTGATCATACTCATCTTCGTAAAAAACTTCTCTGAGCGAACGTGCGCCATACCAAAATGAAATCTTGCGCTTGGAATTCAACCGCTTTAATTGATCAAAAATATGTGAGCGCATAGGAGCCATTCCCGCGCCGCCACCGATAAAGACCATCTCATTCTCGCTTTCTTTAGCGAAAAACTCTCCAAACGGACCAAAGACCGCGATCTTGTCACCGGGCTTAAGGTTGAAAGTGTAAGAGCTCATCTGACCAGGAGGAAGTTCAGTACCTGGTGGTGGTGTCGCGATACGGATATTGAATTTCACTACACCACGTTCTTCAGGGTAGTTAGCCATAGAATAGGCACGAACCACAGTATCTTCTACTTTGGACTCTAGGTTAAAAAAGCCGAAGCGCTCCCAATCACTGCGGTATTCTTCTTCCACATCAAAGTCTTCGAACTTTACAACGTGGGGCGGCACCTCAAGCTGCACGTAGCCACCGGCGCGAAAATCGACACTCTCACCCTCGGGTAGCTTCAAGGTTAGCTCTTTAATAAAGGTCGCGACGTTGGGATTTGATACGACTTCGCACTCCCAACGCTTCACACCAAAGAGCTCTGGTTCGACTTCGATATTCATGTCTTGCTTCACGGCCACTTGACACGACAACCGCCATCCTTCTTTCACTTCTCCTTTGGTAAAAGCAGATGCTTCAGTTGGAAGAATATCTCCACCACCCGCCTTGATCACACACCGGCACTGCTGACAAGAACCACCGCCACCGCAAGCAGAAGGGAGGTAGATTCCCGCGTCAGCGAGGGTATTCATTAACTTACCACCCGCAGCAACTTGGATGCTCTGGTCTGGGCTATCATTTATAGTGATCATGACATCGCCAGTAGACACTAGCTTTGATCTGGCGGCCAAGATTATCGCAACCAGTCCGATCACGACCACAGTAAACATCACGACACCCAAAATGATGGTCATATTTTCCACGTTCTATGCTCCTTAGAGTGACACACCGGAGAAGGACATGAATCCCAGAGACATCAGTCCGACCGTTATAAATGTAATACCGAGGCCCTTAAGACCATCTGGCACATCCGAATACTTGAGTTTCTCACGGACACCGGCCAAGGCGGTTATCGCAAGAGCCCAACCAACACCGGCGCCTAATCCATAAACCACTGATTCCCCAAACGAGTAGTCACGCTCTACCATGAACAATGACGCACCAAGAATCGCACAATTGACTGTGATCAGCGGCAGAAACACGCCAAGAGCGTTATAGAGCGCTGGCACATACTTGTCTAAAAACATTTCAAGAATTTGAACCAGTGCAGCGATCACACCGATGTATGAGAGGAGACCCAGAAATCGGAGATCGACGTCGGATAGTTCCGGCGAGATCCATGTCAACGCACCCTCTCGAAGAAGACCGGTAAGAATCAGATTATTTACTGGAACAGTGATCGCAAGAACCACAACAACGGCGATACCAAGTCCCACGGCGGTCTTGATGTTCTTTGATAGGGCTAGAAACGTGCACATGCCTAAGAAAAATGCGAGCGCCATGTTTTCAATAAAAATCGCCTTAACAAACAGGCTAATGTAATGCTCCACTTTAGGCCTCCTTAACTTTACTGTTAGGCGCGATCTTGAACTCGTCAGCTTCCACCTGTGCCGTCTTCCATGCACGGATACCCCAAATCAAAAATCCGATAATGAAAAAAGCGGATGGCGGCAGTAGCATCATTCCATTCGTGTAATACCATCCACCTTCTGTAACCTTTGTCAGAACCTCAACACCAAAGAGCGTACCTGACCCGAATAGCTCTCGGACAAATCCTACGATCATTAGGATAATGCTGTATCCCAGTCCGTTACCGATCCCATCTATGAATGAATCAATAGGACCATTTTTCATGGCAAAGGCCTCTGCGCGACCCATCACGATGCAGTTGGTGATGATTAAGCCGACGAATACGGACAGCTGTTTGGATATCTCATAAGCGAAGGCCTTTAGGATCTGATCCACAACAATCACTAACGAGGCAATTATTGTCATTTGCACAATAATGCGTATTGAGCCAGGTATCTGTGACCGGATAACTGATACGAACAGGTTTGAGAATGCAGTCACTGCAATCACGGCCAGTGACATCACGAATGCCACCGACATGCTCGAGGTCACCGCAAGCGCGGAACAGATACCCAAAACCTGAAGCGCAATAGGATTGTCATTAACAACCGGGTCGAACAATAACTCTTTTGTTTTTGCCATCAGATCCGTCCTCGTCTTACGTTGTCTAAGAAAGGCTTGAATCCAGTATCCGACAGCCAAAATTTTACCAAATTATCGACACCACGAGAGGTAAGAGTCGCTCCCGATAGAGCATCAACCCCGTAGGCGTCTGCGCGGTCCGCTCCACCCTTAACCAGCCGAAGAGCGACCCTATCATTTTTATAGACCTGCTTGCCGGTCCATTGTTTTTTCCAATTTGGGTTATCAACCTCACCACCAAGGCCAGGTGTTTCTGCGTGCTCATAGAACCCGAGCCCCGCCACTGTATTTCCGTCACCCTCAAGCGCCATGAAACCGTAAAGCGTTGACCATAGTCCGTATCCGTGAATCGGGAGAATAATTTTCTCAATCTGCCCACCGTTCTCCACCAAATATACCTTCGCAATCTTTGCTTGACGCTTGATTGACGCGATATCTTCGTCAGTAGACAGCACACGATTCATTGATGGATCTTTCGACGCTTTCCGCTGGTTGTAACGGTCTACATCCATCCCGTTTACAAATTCACCTGTATCCAGATTAACAAGTCGTGTTGTCACGATCTGAAACTGAGCTTGAATTGACTGTTGCGGGTCAAACAAACCAGCCGCTTGCAGAATATTAATCTGCATATTTGCTTTTTCATTCACGGCCTGTTCTGGCCGAAGGATAACCGCAGATGCACTTACTATCACTGAGCATACCAAGCACAGAACCATCGCAACCATTACGGTCTTTCGGATTGATTCATTATTGGACGACACTACGCAACTCCCTTCGCTTGACGTTGGCCTGAACCACAAAGTGATCGATGAGAGGAGCAAATAAATTGCCGAACAGGATCGCCAGCATAATCCCCTCGGGGAATGCTGGGTTCACCACCCGTATGAGTACAGCCATTAATCCGATGAGCCCTCCGTACCAGTACTTACCAGTATTGGTCATCGATGCAGACACCGGATCAGTCGCCATAAAAATCATACCGAAAGCAAAGCCACCAACTACCAAATGCCAGTACCACGGTATGCCGAACATTGGGTTGGTATCGGAGCCAATCAAATTGAATAAAAGCGACGTGAATACCATCCCAAGGAACACGCCCAAGACAATTCGCCAATTAGCGATCCCTTGTACTAGCAACACCGCACCGCCAATGAAAATCGCTAAAGTTGAGACCTCACCGATCGATCCCGGAACGTTTCCTATAAATGCGTCAAACCACGTGAAGTTAGAAACCACCTGATTCGCAGACGCGAGCGCGTCTAGACCACCTTCAGCCATTATGCCGAGCGCTGACGCTCCTGTGTAACCGTCCGCAGCAACCCAAACCGCGTCGCCTGAAATCTGGGCGGGATAGGCAAAGTATAGGAAGGCTCGTCCGGTCAGTGCCGGATTCAAGAAGTTTTTCCCTGTCCCTCCGAATACTTCCTTACCGACGACGACACCAAACGTAATCCCGAGCGCAGCCTGCCAAAGCGGAAGATCAGGCGGGCAGGTTAGGGAAAAGAGGATCGACGTCACAAAAAAGCCTTCGTTGACCTCATGACCCCGTACTGATGCGAAAAGCACCTCCCAGAAACCTCCAACAAGGAACACAGTTACATATATTGGCAGGAAGTATGAAAACCCGTAGACCAAGTTCGACCAAACAGATGGGTCTTTCCAAAACTCAGCGCCCGCCAAACCTGCTATAACAGTTCCACGCAATCCGTCGGGAGCGATTGCCCCCGCTGCTATAGCTTCAGAGGCGTTTTGACCGAGAAAATACGCTCCGAAGAAAATCGCTGGAAAGGTACAAAACCACACGGTGATCATTATCCGCTTGAGATCGATTCCGTCACGCACATGGGACGAGGATTTTGTCGTTGTACCTGGCGCATAAAAAATCGTATCTACGGCTTCGTAAAGCGCATAAAACTTTTCGTACTTACCACCGGGGTTGAACTTGGGTTCGATACGGTCCAAATATAAACGTAGGGACATAAGTTAACTCTCCGACTCAATCGTTGTTAGGTTATCCCGCAGGATCGGTCCATACTCGTACTTGCCAGGGCACACGTAGGTGCAGAGTGCTAAATCTTCTTCCGCTAACTCCAAAGCACCGAGCTTCACCGCCATATCAGTATCTCCCACGATCAGTGACCGTAGTAACTGCGTGGGCAGGATATCTAGCGGCATTACCTTCTCGTACGCTCCAACTGGAACCATTGCCCGGGGCGAGCCGTTGGTGTTCGTGGTGTAATCCAACAGCTTATTCGGCATAAACTTTGACAGATAGATACCCATAACAGAATGCTTGTTGGCACCAGGAGATAACCATCCGAAAGGCACACGCTCAGTGCCCTCCTCGAGCACGGAAACTTGTTGATGGTACCGGCCCAAATACCCGAGCACACCCGACGCGGTCCGGCCCCCAAGAATCGATCCAGACACGACGCGGTGTGATCCCTCAACCAATTCACCAGCCGTCAATTCATGGAGTGATGCACCCACACGTGTAACAACCAGGCGTGGGTTGACAACCGACGGGCCAGCAAGGCTTATGACCCGCTCGGTAGATAACACCCCCTCTTTAAAGAGGCCTCCAATCGCGATGACGTCCTGAGCTGAGAGATGCCATACTTCCTTCCCTTCGCCCACAGAATCCAAGTGATGGATGTGCGTCCCAACGAGGCCTGCCGGATGCTTACCCGAAAAGATCGCAACCTCCGCTGTCCCGGCATCAAATGATGCGTCTGGGCCACGGCATACAAACACTTTGCCGTCGGTCAATTTAGAAATAACCGAAATCCCATCAACGAAAGCTGAAGGTTGTCGACCTATCGCGACCGATTGATCACCAGCCAATGGATTTGTGTCCATCGCATTCACAAAGATCGAGTGCGGTGTCGAATTAATCGCGGGAACCTTTTCATAGGGACGGCGGCGAATGGCGGGCCAGAGGCCACCCGCTACGAGGCCCTGAACCACAGCAACGCGACCCAACGAAGCAAGGTCCTTGTGCGCCTTGAAACTGACGCCCGCGATTGTGTCATCAATTTCAATCACAATCGATTGAAAAATCCGACGCTCGCCACGGTTGATCTCAACAACCGTCCCAGACCCTGGGGACGTAAACTGGACGCCTTCGTTCTTTTTATCAGCAAAAAGTGGCTGGCCTAATTTGACCGTATCGCCTTCTCTAACCAGCATGGTGGGCTTCATGCCAGGATAATCAGACCCAAGCAACGCGACACGCTTGACCGCCGCTGCTTTTCCGATTTCCTGCCGTGGTGATCCCTTGATGGGCAAATCCAGCCCGGGTTTGATCTCGATCATCGAGTCCATTCCTACCTTGAAATTTTCGACCCTTGCGAAAGGCACTCGGCCTTCAAAGCGCGAAACCAATTGCTGTTTGAGGGCCAACATTATAAGAACAGTCACTCGGAATCGCCAGACTCAAAACGAAAATTTCTAAAATTTTTCGCGGTTGCAACACGACAACATTCGAGAATCGGTTTACACGTGAAATAAAATCTGTCCTAAGTTCTACCCAGTTAGAAGGGGAGGTGGCGTCTGCGCACTAAATATTCAAGAATCCAAAACGTTTTAGAAAGCTAGCCATCAAGCAAGTTTCAACCGATCGAGATCCAGACCCATGTTTTATTTGCCAGGGAAAACACTCAACAGACCGCTTGCAAACTGCTCACATGCGCCTTGATAGCCGCTCCAACTCGTCTTACGCACCAATCCTTCTGCGTCGGCCCAGACCTCTACATTACAGGGCTGAATATGGTTTTCCTTGAACCAGCGATATCGTGTTTGATTACCCTCTCGCACAGCCTCTGCCGCTGTACCAAGTGCTTTTTCTAGACTGCTTATATGTTCTCCCATCGCATGACCAAGACCTGAGTTCATTTGATCAATCGCCTGTGACGCACACCCAACCATTCCCACCAACAGACCAACTACTAATATTCGTTGTTTCATTTCAAGGTCCTCCATCAACCTTCTATCGAACAGAGTACTCAGAGTGCCTGCAAACCGATAGGCCGAGAAGCATCTTTCCATCAGTTTTCCAAACTTAAATACCACGAAAAATGAGATATCCCATCCCAAGCGTGGACATGGTGTTTTTATCATGGCGTCCTGAAAATCGTGCCTCGAGACTGATTACAGTGTTCTACCAGAAACTCGAGCAATCTTGCCTGCTCAACTAGCTCGGTATTCACAAATTATGGCTAAAAGTCTCGATGCTGGTTCATAACAGGAACAGTCGCCCGAGTCTTTGCGACCAAAGCACGGTCGATGTCTACTGTTAATACACCGGGCTCGTTACCAAGGATGCCGACGCAGTCCCCCCAAGGGTCAAAGACCGCGGAGTGGCCATAAGTCTCCCGCCCCTCCTGTGTAACTCCGCATTGGGCAGCGGCAACGATAAAACAGCCATTTTCAATCGCACGGGCCCTTAACAACGTCGACCAATGAGCCTGCCCTGTAGTCTTCGTGAACGCGGCTGGAACGACGATAAGTTCGGCACCTGACAGGGCGTAATGACGATACAGTGACGGAAAACGCAAATCGAAACAGATCGATAGTCCGACCTGCCATTCTCGAACAGTTACCAGTGTTGGCGCTGCTCCTGCCTCAAACAGCGCGCTCTCCCGATAACTTTCACCAGATCCCAAATCCACATCAAACAGATGTATCTTGTCATAGGTGGCTGCGATTTCACCCAAGTGATCTATCACGAGGGTCCGATTTCTGGTGGATCCATCTACACGCATGATCAGCGATCCAACAATTAACGTCACCCGATGCGTAAGCGCGTACTTGGTCAATCGCTTTACTTCTGGTGAGTCAATTGGAAGCGCGTGGGATCGCGATTGTGCCTGTGTTGACGAGAGGAACAATGCACACTCTGGTAGCAATATAACCTGAGCGCCCCCCTGAACCGCCTGATCGAGGAGGGGATAAAGACGTGATTCACTTACCGCCAAATCTGGCTCTGCTGTGTATTGAACGCAACTAATTCGCATCAATCCTCCTCTAGGCATACATCACCCTCAGGGAATTCTCATTACTCTGCTTGAATCAAGGCACACAAATCCCTGTGACTTCAACTCGCACTCCTCGTTCGGTGTTACCAATCGCCATCCGAGCCCCCATGGATTCAGCGATAAGCCGAACCACATACAACCCAAGGCCCAAGTGTGTGCCAGTTGAATCATTCCGGGTCCCAGAAAACATCTGGAACGCGTCAACTCCGTCCTGAATACGAAGCGACGGCCCCTCATTCTCAACCCATAGCACAACAGAATTTACGTGATCACTCAATCCCACCGTGATAACGCCGCCCTCTGTCGTAAAGTCACGTGCATTGTCGAGTAACTTATCCAGCATCTGTTCGAACCGTAGATCATTACCCAAAACTAACATCGGTGTTTCGGGAATATCTGTAACCCAGCGGAGGCTTGTCACGGTGCGCGCGATACTCTCCACAGCGTCCCGTGTCACCCCCGCCACATCGAATCCGTGTTGATCCTCGTCACGGAGGGCCTCTTCAAGACTCGCCGCCTCTGTAACTTTTGCTAGTGTTGATTCAAGTTTCTGAATTCCCCTATGGGCCGTCGCGCGAAGCCTCGCTTGCTGATCAGGATCCTGCTCATCAGACAGTAACTCGAGACTTGTCTGGACTGCGCTCATTGGATTACTTAATTCATGCCGCAGTGTCCTCGGGATGCGCTCAAGAAATGTTGTATATCGCCCAAGATCTCTCAACACTTGTTGGACATCACGGCTCAATTCACCGACCTCATCAGAGGCATCTGAATCGGACAAAACGGGGTCCCTCGCAAAACGGTCACGGGCATCCAGGTACGATTTCAACTCGCGCCGGAGTCTCGTAATTCTCTCAGCCAAGCGACCCGAATAGATCGACAGTCCAAAAATCAAGAGCCCGAGGACGCCGAGGGTTTGCCATGCCAGTGTCACTAGCGCCTGCTGCGCAGAACCGACGATCTCACTGGTTGGTGCAGCAATCAGCACTGAATAGCGTCCACTTTCGGTCGTCAAAGGCACACTGATACGTATGTCTTGGTCGGTGATGACTGGATCCGAGCGCCATGCGTCGGAGGCCAAAAGCGTCGGCATTCCTTCTGGTGGCGGGGTCTTGGCGATCACGAGACCATCGCTGTCGACCACCATAATCTGCCGTGTCTCTCCGGAGAGTCGACGTGCCAGCTGTTGAACGCGGCCAATTAGCGGTTCGATACTAAATTGATATTGGCGCTCGGTTGGCTCGATCCAGTTATGATCAAATTGGATCAACTGTAGTCTTCGACTCACGACATCATTTGCAGCCATGACCCACTCAAGCCGGTAGCCCCCCGAAAATTCCCACCAATAAGCTTTGATACGAAGTTTTTTCTGCAAGGCCGGCGCCGTCGTGGAGATTACTACATCAAATGGTCCTGACCCCTCTGTCGCTAATAGAATCTCGCTGCTTAAAGATCGACTCGACAGACGCAAACGGACAGCATCGAAGGGAGCTGCTTCAGATCGTCCAAATAGTGGCTCCTGATAGAATCGGGTCGAGTCATTGACCTCGAGCGCAAACGCGATCTGATCGTCAAATTGGCCAAGCTTGAGCGAGATCCGGTCATCATCCAATACATAACCGGTCGCTGGCCATTCATCGAAGAATCCATCGAGTATAGGCTCGCGTCGCATGGGTTCTGGGACAAACCGAGAACCGGGTTGGGAGTCGGGCCGTAAAAAGGCGTCTAGTTCCGGTTGGAGACTCTGTGCCAGAACACGTAAAGCCTCAGATTGTGCCTGAGTGGCAAAATGCTGAAGCTTCTGAAAGGTTTGGTATCCAAGCCAGGGAACCAATGCAAATACCGGAACAAACATAAAAAGCTTGATCCTTAGACTTAACATCATCCAGGCGGTGTCTCCCAACGGTAGCCTGTTCCGTAGACGTTGATTAGCGCATCAAACGACTTATCAATCACCTTCAATTTTCGCCTGATGTGTTTGATATGAGTGCTTAAGGTATTGTTGGTTACCACGGTCTGCCTCGTACGTTCGGCCAGTTGATCATAGGTCAAAACCGCCCCCTGAGCCCGCATCAAAGCCTCGAGGATAGCCAGCTCTGTGATGGTGAGACTCACGGGTTGTCCTTGATACGACACCTGTGCACGTTCTGGGTCAACGATCAACCCGCCTTCGCTTAGCACGGTCTCAAGCCCACTCGTTGCGCGGCTAGCTCGCTTCAGTACGGCCGCAACCTTCTCCACAAGCAACGCAGTTGAAATTGGCTTAGTCAGGTAGTCCCAAGCGCCAAGCCGCAGACCAAAAATCTGATCAATTTCGTCGGTCCGGCTGGTCAAGAAAATCACTGGTAATCCGGGATAACGGTCCAGTAACCACTGACAGATGCCAAACCCTGCGTCTGGGTCACGACCTAAATGAATATCAAGAAGGACGAGACTAGGTTTTCCAGAAAGCGCGTGCTGAATCTCATCGACAGACTCATACCCAGATACCTTAAAACCCTTCTTTGTAAGGGCATAGGAGTAGTTGGCAAGTTGATCAACATCATCCTCGACTACCACGATATGTGAATTCATCGCGCCTCCTGTCAACTTAAAAATCAATTGTTCCCGTGCCCAAAGTGTCACCATACCGCTTTTTTGGCTCGAAATGATATTTAGCTCGCTCGTGCTCGATCGCCGTGATGCTCTGACTGACTGCATTTTTATGGTCTCCTAGAGAAGTGCTGCGCACCACACGCATCACTTGGTTGTCATATGGAACAAGGGGCGCATTGTCACCGCCCGACTCATCAGCGCAAGGAATAAAGACCTTCATTCTGAGGCTTCCGATCGAAGTTCAATTCAACGTCTACCCGACGGTCCATAGCGTAGAGGCCAGAACGACCATCGGCGAGCGCCTGTTTCTCGCCGCGACCCTCCGTTTGAATCGTCGTCGGTGACGCACCACCATCTTGAAGCACCTTTTCCACGGACAATGCACGAGCCTCACTCAAGCGCTGATTATAGGTCTCCGACCCGCGTGGATCTGCGTGTCCCACCAACCTGACTGTCAATCCATCGACGGATCGTGACGCCTCGGCGATCGCCTCGAGTGCCTGACGATAACGCTGAGCTGTCATCGCTGAGTCAACATCGAAATGCACAGCCACCGACAAGTCTGACAATAACTTGCGAAGGGTAACCAACTCGGCTTCTTTAGAAACCCGCGCGGCATTTAACTGTGCCAGTTGAGATCGGGCTACACTGATCTCACGATTTAAATCCGACAGTTCCTGATTCTTCTGCGCCAAGGCACGCTCTTGAACCACGTCATGTCCAATCAAAGCACCCAAACTACTGCCCACAACAACTCCCACAGGACCTCCCACTACAGCACCCAATACCGCACCAGAGCCGAAGCCGATATGCTCCGGCAATCTGGATTCGACGGGGTTAGCAGATATGGTGGTTGCACTCGTAGCTAGAAGAAGCGCACATACTAGTTGTTTCATTTTAATCTCCTCTCGTTTCGTTGCGTAAATTACAAGCTAGCCGCAAGAAAACAGATGGGAGAAACGTTGGTGAGACTGTGGAGAAGAGATGAAGAAAGGATAATCTACAAAAAACACACTAAAAAACTAGAGCAATGAATGAAACGAGTGTTCCAGCGATTGGAATGCCCCGTCGGGAACCGCGCCCGATTCAATCGCGTATGTAATCGTCGGCGCAGGGATCGATGGGGTTACTTTCTCTTTAAGAGAGCTTGGTGATGTAAGTCGGTCCGGCTATCAGCTAGGCAGCAAGCAGTCTGCTCAAACTTTGATTTCTGAACGGCCGTCAAACGATCATCATCTACACTGGGTTGAACATACATTACACACTCGACCAAATGGATTACACCATTGGATCCGACCAGATCTTTCACAGTGACTACAACATCCTTCACATACAGATCATCGCGTTGAATCAGATCTAGTTCTTGGCCGCTCGCGGTAGTAAGCGTGTTACCGCTACCGATCCCGTCAACCGAAACCGAAGCACCCAATACCATATGAGAGGTTATGATCTTCCGTCTAAACGCCTCATCGTTAGTCATTTTGACCCTGAGTTCGCCGGGCAATCTGGCAAATGCGTCATTGTTAGGTACGAATAAAGTCCAAGGAATGATCAGATCCCTAGTATCTAAAGCCTCCTCTAGTCCCAGTTCCCGTGCATGCTGAGCAAACATACTTGTCTCGGGGTTAGAATTGACCTTTGCCCAAACAGTCATTTCGTCTGCTGAAAGCTTCGTAGTCGCGATACTCATCAGGATTGAGACAATTGTCACGACCTGTGCACAAAAAGATTTTTTCACCGATGTCCCCTTTCCAGCACTGAGATTTAAATTTCAAACAGATATTTATTAGTAAGGTTGGACTCTAACCCATTCAACCTATAGAGAGATATTAAATAATTAGCTCTCTACGAACTTAAGATCCGGAGAAAATGAAATTGCGAGAGGGATCTGCCCCGACCAATCCGGAGACTGTACTTTTATCCGAGGGGCGTTATACTTCGCGCCGGCCGGACAGTTCAAAAATGTGCACAGCGTCAGTAGGCCGGCGGAATATTGCAACAGGACAGATTTAGATTTCCAAATTTTTGAATTCAATAGCTTGCGGGTATCGTATAAAGGCTATTACCCCAGCCTTCCAAGCTGGTGATGAGGGTTCGATTCCCTCTACCCGCTCCAATCAAGTGTTTAAA
>MDTB01018044.1_pt1 | contig 13654 bp, 18 predicted proteins | sample 811161 | NCBI WGS metagenome assembly MDTB01 (sample SAMN05326650, study PRJNA326480) | marine metagenome | isolation source: seawater | place: Mediterranean Sea | collected 2009
AACAGTATAAACGGTGATGGCTATCGCTCCACCCCATAACGGGTAAAGATTTAGTTAAGAACGTTGGCAGGTAGCTTGCATTTTATTAAGCCATGCAGTAGGAAAAAATACTTGCTTGTCTTCCTGCCAAAGTTCCTTCAGCTCCGCGGGCTTGAATGTGGTCATTCCAACGAGGATGTCGGAATAATGCTCTTTCTGTTCGTTAGATAGTGTCTCTCCAACTGACGATTCGCCAAGCGCTAGTTCTAACGCATCTGACAAACTCAGATTGTAGGCAGTTTTTAGTCGGGCAAACCTGTGGTGCAATCCATGTGAATATTCTTCAGCTTGAGGGGCAGTAAGGCTCTTCCCCTCAATTAAGTTAGGCCAGGGCAACTGGCCAGTAAATGCAGCAAAAAAATCTTTCCCCTCCCAATGGGAACCATCTTCATGTAAGATTGGCTTGGCGTCTTTCAGTTTTTCACGCAAATTCTGACTAGTGAGGACGCCAGGATCTAAAAACAACTTCAACGCAATTGCCTTGTTGACAAAACCCAAGGCATGGAAAACCATTGGACCAGGATTTAAGGCTGTGCCGCGCTCTAGCTGCGACCACTTAGATCCGTACACATGGGGTGTCCCAGTTAGCTTCCCTATATCTTGACAAGTGTCCTGGGTCCAGCCATTAGAACGTCTCCAGCGCTCTAGGCCAATGCCAAAATTGGCACGGTATTCGTGGAAAGCTTTTTTGAAAGCATCAAAGGACTCCAATTCTTGCTGCTTCTTGTAGCCAACGAGGGGCAGGCTAACTGGATCTTGAGTCGGTTGCGGCACTAAGACTGAGCGGATGCCTTCCCAACGCAAGTCAGTTACCGGCGACATGTAAAAAATGATTGAGCTGTATCGTGAACGATATGTGCTCTGTCTTGGTCTGTCTACCCCCTTAACGCAAGCATAATCCTTGGTAAGACATCAGGTGATATCGATCAAGGGCGCTTATCACTCGTTAAGAAGGTGGTTTGATAGACCGCTATGTGGCCCTGGATACCCAACGCAGAGATGGCCAAGCACCTTTCAATAAGTGAACGGACGCTGTTTAGGTGCCGTGCCCAAGGACTGCTCCAAGAGGGGAGGCACTTCGTCAGGAAGAACCCACTGCACCGTTCGGGGCCCATCCTTTGGAATGCCAAGAAGGTGGAGGAGGCCCTGGGCCGATCCCGCTAGGCCAAAGCAGCTTGTAGGGCTGCCTGCGTCTTTGCCAGTTTGCGCTCCAGCTCTCTGATGGTCTGATCCTCTGGGGCGGGGCGAACCTCTTGAACCAATGGGGTGGGCTTGTTTTCGTCTAGCCCCTTCTGGCGTTGCATCCATTGCTTTTGGATCGCCAGCGTCTTGTTTGACAAATACGTCGACCGATGAATAGCCGCATCATGGCCCATAGCCGCCGCCTTGAGCTCGTCCGACCAAGGCTCCAGCTGCTTAGCGCGTAAGGCCCACCGATGGCGTAGGCAATAAGCGGTGCAGCGGCCCGATACGGGATCTGGTTCAACCAAAGCTCCTGGCGGCTTCTTAGGGATACGCCAGCCTTGCAAGGTCACAGCAAATTGATCGCAGGCTCTTGAGCTGCTGAACCAGTGGCTTACGTACCCGCCCAGTGTCTTGTTGTTCACCACCATCAGCTCTCCAGTCTCTGAGTTTTCAGCAATTTGGATTGGGTGCTTCTCCTTGAGGCGCTGCAGCATGACTTCTGCATTGCTGATGTCGTTGAGCTTGTAACGCCAAACCCATTTCTCTGGGCATGGCAACGCGGCGCGAGCACCAGTTTTAGTGTTCTCTGTGATTTCAATCCAACTGGGGTTTGCAGGGTCTTGCCCAGGTAGCGATTGGATGTGCCATAACTCATGAGGCCTAAGAGGATACGTAGCAAGCATTGCCGCGCACCAAGCCTTTAAGGGGCAATGACTTTGGAGCGCGTCCAGCCATTCCTCTATGTCATCATCGCGGGGAATGAATTTCGCCTCCGGCGGTTTACGACTCCTTTTAAGATCTTTCAGGCTTTCATGGAGTTCTTTGGTAGCCGCCTTGACTCCGTTCTTACGAATGCAGCTAATCATTTCAACCTTCCCGTGATAGCCGCGTGAAGAGAAATCGACAGTCGTGATGGGTAGGGCTCGATTTTTCTTGTGCGCCTTAAGGCTATGGATTTCAGAGGTGGCGAATAGTCGGAGGTCTTCAGTGGTCACGATGGCGTCGTCATCGAAGTAGACCGCGAAGTAGCCACCGTCTTTGAAGCAGGTGAGCTGACTGCTGTCTTTCGATTTGATGCCTCCAGGTTTAAGCAGGTTCTTAACGATGGCCCTGACCTCCCCCCAGGTTTGATCCTTGATGGTGATGGAGCCATCTGGGCGTGTGAGGACATGACCGAGTTCATCCCAGTCAAGGCCGCGGCCACCTGCCGCTAGTTCTTTACCAGCAGCGAGCAAGTGATCAGTCAGGAGAGTTAAGTGCTGTTCGTTTTCGACAGAGCAGCCTTTGACCACTTTTGATTTTTTGGCGCCATCTGCTGTGCTGTAGACGCGGATCGTTTCTTGAAGGGTGACGACGCCGCCGCGCTTATTAGTACGCGAGACGACGCGGAAGCGATAAGGGCAAGCGGCGTGCCTGAGTTGGAGCAGTTTGGCGCTGACGAGGTTGAGCTTATGCATGTAAGCCAGCCTGCCCGCGGCTGAGAGTCCTTGCACTTTTGTGCAAAAACCTGTCTAAAGGGGTCTGAGAGCGTCCGATTGTGTCCGATTGTGTCAGGTGCAATACCCGTAAGACCGGACCTGAGAACACAAGTGGCAGAACGGGTTTCAGCTGAGAAACCAGAGCGGAGCTGCCATGAAAAGCTATGGGTCGCCTGAGAATCGAACTCAGGACCAATCGGTTAAAAGCCAACGGTCAATCGATGAGAACCCCTGCAGTGTACGGGGTCGAGCAGGGGTTGTGCAAGAAAAGTGCAAAACAGGTAGGGTGGCACCGCATATAGTGCCACCAAACAGGCCAAGCCATGAAGTGCCCAAAGTGTGATTGCCTCGACCAAAAGGTCCCAAACACCAACACCTATGAGCCCGAAATGAATATTAGAAGGCGCACATGCAAGGCATGCGGGCATAAGTTTTACACAATAGAAATGATCATTGATGATGAAAGTGTTACTTGGCGACGAATGACCACAGGGACAGGCGAGAGCAAGAAATCAGTTCCAGTACTTAGGCACTCGGTGATGATGGGGGTGAAGGTTGCTAAAGATCGCTAAGTGCCTTTCTGATTTGTTGGGGCTTGTAGATCACACCAACTACCACAGACATATGCAATGACAAGGTGTAAGGGTGCCATTCAGGGTGCTCAGCAGCGGCCCGCCTTAGCTCTGTCAAGTGCTCGTCTGTGATCTTGGGCATCGGAAGAGTTTGTGAAGCCAGGCGTTAGGCCATAGCACTCACGAGTGAGAGATGCTTTTATTCTGTTGATTCCGCTTAAATCGCACGCGGGTTCTTTTTAGGCGCTTTGCGCCCCCGGGCGACAACAAGAATAGATAAGCCTCTTAGGCGAGAGGAGTTAGCAACAGAAACAATGACAGAGGTGGGATGCCACTTGATGAAACCATTTGGGGTGCTCTTGAAGCTGCAGATTCTGACTGGCGATTTGTGCCAGTTGGCAGAAACAAAAAGCCGATAAATGCTGATACCGGGGACAATGTAGCCAAATGGCAAAGTTCCGGGGGTTATGACATTGACCAGATCAAGGATCTACCCAGTCAATATGTTTGGGCTGTAGGTCTATTGACCGGGCCTGCCTCCGGCGGTGTATTAGCTGTTGATTTTGATGGACCTGGATCTGAGGAGAAGTTCTTACAGATATGTGGGCGTGACAGCTGCGAACTGCCCAAGTCAATCTCTTGGACTAGTGGCAAAGAGGAGAGGAGGCAGGTTGCCTTCCGAGTGGCAGACGAGTGGTGGGACAGCCTCGTAAACCGCAAGCATTATGACGGCGTTTTAGAGCTTCGCTGGGCTAATCACCAATCAGTTGTAGCTGGACACCACCCGGAAACAGAAGGGTACAGATGGGTGGAGGGTTGCAGCCCTATTGATGTTGAGGTTGCAGATGCACCTGATTGGTTGCTGCACCCGCTGCTCAGGACCTACCAGGAGGCGACAGATAATGGCGAGGAGATGCCGGGCAAGGCAGAGATTCGTGATATGGAGAGGGCTATAGATGCACTGGAGTTCATCCCGATTGAAGTATGGAACGACTATGACGACTGGCTAAAAGTCGGGATGGCAATGAAATGGGCTAATCCTGAGTGGCTGGATCTATGGATCGAGTATTCAAGAAAGTCTTCAAAGTTTAACGAGAAGACCTGTCAACGGAAGTGGAAGTCATTTAAAGGGGGTGAGATTCATCTGGGCACCCTATTTCACTACGCGAAGAAGGGAGGCTGGACGAGCCCGGACAGTATTGAGGTAGTTAGACCAACTCAGGTTGAGGTGAAGGTAGAGAATGCGGATGGGACAACCACAAGCGTCATCCGAGACCAGAGGTATACAGAAGCGATCGACGAGATGCTGAAAGCTGTAGTGAATAACGACGATGACAAACAGATGGACAAGCGGGCTGAGATCATGTCTCGCTGGAAGCAGACCAATGCAACGATCGAGGCCAAATTATTTAACCGCTTCATGCAGCAGCAGATCGGCGTCAAAGCGAAGAGCAAGCGTCTCTCGCTCGATCTGAGCCGGATCCAGGGGTTGAATTACTTGGTTGAAGGCTTTCTCGTCGACAATGATCTAAACCTATTTTTCGGGAAAGCCGGTTCCGGTAAAACCACAGCAGCACTCGGCGCAGCATTCAGCTCCATCAGGGGCACTGGATTCCTCGATCACACGCAGCCCTCCGCAAAGCGCAAGACGTTGTTCATTGCGTCTGATTCTGGAGCTGCACCATTGAAGGCATGCCTCCAGGACATGGGCCTAATAGGGATCCCAGAGACATCTGAGGGCGAAAGGAAGATGTTTCACGTATGGGCCGCGGATGAGGGCCAAGGGCAGGAGAAATGGGTTGCTGACCTGAAGGGGTGTATTCAGCTCCTGTCGTTCGTTAAGGAGGAGGGCATCGGACTAGTAATGATCGATAGCTGCAAGAGTATCTGCTCTGGGGAGTCAGCTGACTACACATCAAACCAGTGGGTCACGGCGATGCTCACGTTCATGAAGGAGGTCCTGGCCCCGCATTGCTGCTTAGTACTGATCAACCATGACGGCGTAGCGAGGGGGGCCGCGGCTGGGGCCAAGGCATGGGCCGAGATCCCGTCAAGCGTGCACGAGATCCAGTCGATTGAAGAGGACGGCCGCCCAACAGACCGCAGGCGATGGATCACATTGAAGAACCGGATCGGCGGGCTGCGGAGTTTTGAGTACGAGATGATCGACGGCCAATTGGGATTGTGCATGGGGCAGGAGAGGATCAACAACTGCCTAGACAAAATCGTCTATTGCTTAATGCAAGCGCAGTGTGAGGAGGGGCTGAAATACTTGACACGCAAGCAGCTATATGAGCGCTTATGCACGACAGGTGACATCAAAAGGAAGACCCTTAGCAATACGTTGACGCTGGCGGTGAGGGCAAAAGAGCCAGAGATTGAGCCAGTAGCGAACGTACGTGGAGCCTACAAGCTGTCTCAGCAAAGTCTCGAAACAAGACAGTCTTTAGCTTCATAAAGTACCCGAAAATAGTGGTGGGGGGCGTCCATAAAAGTTCGGGTATAAAAGGGGGGTTTTTTAATCTATAACTGGGAAGTGAAATACCCGATGGTATTTATGTTAAGGTACTTGTTACATGGTTAAGATTCGGTAAGTACCCGAATTTTCAAAAGGGTCGGGTACTTTGCAATCAATTGGTATGACTAGGGTTTAGTCAGTTATACCCGACGCGGGTATGGACGCCCCCAAGCACTTTTTGACCGACTCTGTCCAATGCACCCAAAAACACCCACTTGGTTGGGTCAAAACCCGAATTTAAGACGAGATGAGAATCATCGATATTGGGTTGGGGATGAAGTCATTGCGGTGAGCACTACCGGGGTATGCGGGCATGACATGACCGACTTCAGGCGTCAGCAGATCGAGGTCACACGCCACGAGTGGGAGCCCCGTGGGGTCAATACACACCTGGCGCTGCAACTGGAACTAGAGGCAAGATTCCACCCGTCTTATGGGGCACGTCAGAAGGCAGCAGAGCAGCGAATTGAAAACGCAGAGGCCTTCGCTCAGTTCAGGGAGCACATTGCACCATTAGTAACCCACCCGCTTTGGAGCGAAGTAGAGGTTATTGCCACTGAATACATGGTCGCCTCAAGGGAGCTCAATTTGGCGGGAACGTTTGACGGAGCCTTCCGAGAGGAAGACAAAAACAGTAGCGACGGATACAGTTATACGATCTTCGACTTAAAGACGCAGAAGAAGGGAGGCAGGCCCTATTCAGTGAAAGCGCAACTGGGATGTTACATTTCTCTATGTAGCGAATCTGGCGTCCGATTTGATAACGCAATGGTTATCTGGTCACGGCCAAACGAGACGAGGCTGCAGTCCCTGACAGCAGATGAGTGCCTAACGGCATGGCGGAATAAGTGGAGCGACTACTGCAAGCAGGAGCGCACGGTCTAGCCAGATCGCCTCTCACGAGTGATAGGCGCCACGTAGTGGGTTGACAGGCGTGCCGATTGAAGTAATTTCATGTGCAGGCGGAAACGCCTTCTTCGCACAACGACCAATTGAGCACATCTGAGCCCCTAGACGACTGGCAGCAAGCACTTGTCGAAAGCGTGATCCAAGCCCGTAGTAATTACGAGTTATGGAAAGCGGAATACGAGGAGCTTCTTACCAAACTGAGCGAGCAGACATCTGCGGACCGGTTGCCTGCCTCTTTTAGACATGGGGATTGGAGATTTCGACTCAATAAAGGCCGGGAAACCCAGAAATGGGAATACAGCCAAGCTGTAGAAACGGCTGAGATGGAATTAACTGCACAAAAGGAACGGGAGCAAAGGAAAGGGGAAGCCACCATGACCCTTGTCGTAGGCAAACCCCACTGGAGTCTGAAAATGGATAAATAACATGGCCCTATGGGTCATGAGTTGATTAGTTTTAGGGTCCAAGGGATGAGCCCCGCTCCCCAAGGCTCTAAGCGCCATGTAGGTGGGGGACGCATTATTGAAGCGTCTAAGAGGTGCAAGCCATGGCGGTTATTAGTACAAACAGCAGCCGCGGAAACCGGGTATCCGGTTATTACACATCCGGTGGCGATAAAAATAAAATTCCTATTCGCTCGTCCGAAATCGCACTATCGGACAAATGGTCAACTTAAAGAAAGCGCTCCAATTTATCATTCACATATCCCTGATCTATCCAAGATCATGCGGAGTACTGAAGACGCGATTGTAGATGCGGGGCTGTTAATTGACGACAGCAGGATATCTTCTGCCGAGATATCAAAGTTCTACTGCATGCCAGATGAACGACCCGGCGCTTTGATTACGATACTCACACTGTAGCACTGAAGAGCAGATTATAGCTTTTACTAATAAAAAATAAATTATAGCCAACCCAAAACAATGAACTCAACGAACAAGTTTCTAGGCTTCAGCCTAGCAATTGGATCAGCGTGCATGATTTATGGCGCATTGAACTGGCAAAACCTCAGGCCCGTGATTTTCAAGCCACAAACGCTACTGACAAATCAAGTAGTAGTTAAAGCCTCCAGCCAGCGATCCTAAAGGAATGAAGACATGGAATCAGTTCATCAAAGAACATCACTTGATGTCACCCTTGTATTTTGGTTGCAAGCCAGACTATACGAGATCAAAGAAGCAACACGAGCAACAGACCGCTTGTATGAAAAGTACAGAGATTGGAGCTGTAGTTATGCGATCAAACGAATCGGCCTCGAAAAGACTGGCCAAGGTTATAAGCGAAGCATCGCGGACACCATTAAAGGCTGGTATCGAGCAGTTGTTCAAGGATCGCTTGGTAGACCTAGATCCTTCATCGAGCGCTGCGAGAGAACTTCAGAAATTATATGTGGATATGATGAATTGGCTAGCAAACAGTGGTTAATGACGGTCGAACTACCTAAGGGGATCTCACTCCAATCCTTTATGGCAGTAACAGTCACAATCGGTGTTTGGATAGACAACGCGACAGAAGGTGACGAGATTCTTTTGTCAGAACGCGGATGTCTGGAGAGGGGCTCTGGTCTTGTCTTGTGCTTTCGAGACCAAGAGCCTTTCCTAGTCAATGACGGGACGATCATTAGCCACGCCATAGACAATTGGGCCCAGTGGAGGGAAGTCGTAGACACTGTTCTTTACTGCATGGAAGAACGGCCATATTTTCAGCTTCGGAAAGAGGACCAACTAATACTGCGATTGGCTTACGTAATCATGTACCAACCAACAAGTAACAAATTCCAAATTCCTCATGGATAGAACGACTAGCCGAATGGGAAAAGCCCTTAGGGGTCGCGATTTAATGACTGCACAAAACCGACGTGGCAGATATGGGAGCGTTGTTAATGCATCGAACGCTGAGACTTATGCTCGCTTCTTAAATAAACTTGGGCGCTACTCTTTACTCACTGCAGAGCAGGAGTTGATTCTCGGTCGTCAGGTGAAGGAGGGGCAAGCTGAAACTGCAACCCCACAGCAGGTGAGGCTAGGCAAAAGAGCACGCAGCAAATTAGCAAATTGCAATCTGCGTTTAGTAGTAAGCCTGGCCAACGCTGCTCATCGAAAAGGGACCGATATTATGGATTTAATTCAATGCGGCTGTGAAGGCTTACTTAAGGCCTGCGATAGATACGACTACACATTGGGCTATAAGTTCTCAACATATGCAACATGGTGGATCAGACAAGGTATCCAGCGCTATGGCTACGGGGTCTTAGAAACTATTCGGATTCCCTCTGGTGCGAGGCAGCAATACCTTCAAGTTAAAAAAATGACCAAAGATTACAATTGCCGGCTAAATAGGGAGCCGACACACGAAGAGATATTTGAAGAGACAGGCATCAGTCGTGCGCGTTTGGAAGATTTGGAGACGGCTTATTGTCGACAAGTATTCCCGCTCGACTCAACTTTCAAAAACGCCAGGGAAGGGAAAGCTGCTGTATCTATGGCCGATATTCTCATATGCCAAGACTCAAGACGAGCCAGCGAAGAGACCATATGGGACTCGATACCGGAGAATGGGCTTGAAACTTTAATTCAGCATACCAAATTAAAAGACATTGAGAAGCGTGTCTTGGCGTCGTATTTTGGCTTAAACGGACAAAGGGCTCGTACATTTTCACAAATCGCGGCATTTGATACTGGTAAGAAATTGAGTACAGAGGGAATTAGACAGATTCACCATGGCGCGTTAAAGAAACTCCGGCGCAAAGCGAAAGAATGGAGGTTTGACATCGCAGGATAAACTGGTTATTATGTGGGGGTGCGATTGGCCCCCGGTGGTTGCCCGAAGCGAGGGTAACCCTGGGGCCTTTTTCTTGAAGCATTGTCTCTACCGCTCACGAGGCGTATGAGCCATGGATTAGAAGCACCAGTAATGAATAACGTCGAAGCTAAGAAGTCAAACCAAACCTTTCGCAACACGGAGCAAGAAGGATGGACGAAGAAACTCTTGACAATTGGAGGCGAGTCGAAGAAGCGCTAAGAAAAGCGGGATTTACAAACACTAGTTATTACAAACGAGCAGTTTCAATTATCAATTCAGGACATGACCCACTCGACAATTTCCTCAACAAAGGGACCAAAACTGACGAGATTCAGTGATCAATTAAAAGCAGAGGTAAAAAAAGGCTTCTGTATTGTGCAGGTCAATGCAGAAGGACTGCGAGCACTTAAGAATGCTGTGGTTGAGTGTAACGACAAGGAGCCAATCAAAGACTGGCAGGCGCTGCTAAAGCTGCGCAACCGTTTCATGACCTTTGTGGCTCCTGCAGGGATTAGCACATGCGACATTGGGCTTACCTACGACGCAATCAGAATGATCCTGCTCTGCCTGATCAACACTGGAGCAGCATCCACCGAACAGAGAGCGATCCACGATGATCTAGCCAAGGGGTTCTGGCGAATGGATCAACAGACCAACGAGCCGATCATTGGGACTTACTTGGAAGCGTATTTAAGGTAAGGCAAGCAGAACACCCCACTAATGGCAAGTCAGGATGTAAGCAGCCGCTTTCGGCAAGTACCAGCCGATGGCAAACTTAGGCCAGAGCATTACCGCCGCGGGTGTATAGAAGTCATTGACTACATTGAAGACCAAGGGCTTAGTTTTAATTTGGGCAATGTCGTTAAATATGTAAGCCGTGCTGGCTTCAAGAGTGGGGAGGGAAAGCATACAGATCTAGGGAAGGCTATGTATTACCTGCGCAGAGAGATAGAGAATGTCGCCGCCAATAAGCCATACAGGATATTCACATCTGACGAATCTTCAAATGACTAGTCCCGAAACAATCGATGTCCCTAAAGAGGACTATGAGGCCTGGAAATTGCTATTAACAACATTTGCAGAGGGCTATCAAGTCCTTGCAGAGTCCTGGATGCAATTAAGGTTGAAAGAGCCAACTGTAGTAGAAAAGCATAACTACTTGTTTGGTAGGGTCAAGCTTGAGATGGCTGCAGTCAAGGCAAAATCACTGGAGATCGCAAAGGATGGACCTGGAGAATATGCCGGATGGACAGATCAAAGCTTGCATAACTGAATATGGCATCACCGCATGCTGTTACGTGTCTTCTATGCATTTAGTAGAAGAGAAGGAAAAGCAATTAAGGGATGCGATAGCCCGACAATTAGAGGTAAGAAACAAACGAAACGGCTCAGATGATTGATCCGCTAAACACTGTTTTCATACAGCGTGCAATCCAAGAACAGCTTGAAAGGGCATACATCGATGACGGGAGAGCTGATCCGGGGCATCCGTTTCATGGCTTTTATACTGGCCTGTTTTGTAGTAGAAAGGCTGAACTCCCACCGACCAAAAGTGTAGATAATGGAGAGGAAGAGCCAGCATTGAATTGTGACAGAAAAGATTAGCGTTACCTTTAACGAGCTGATTGATGATCTTAATATCCTTCAGTTGTATCAGCTCCCTTTTATGGCTTCGCAGACTTTGCGTAAGATGTTCTGGGTAACGAGCAAGGGTACTAGGGGCGGTCCAGTATGGGCTGACATGCGGCATGAGATGAATGACTCATTCCAAAGACGGTCAAAATGGACACTTAATTCGTTGTTTTCAACAGCTCAAGGGGTCAGGAAGGATAATTTAAAACTTACGTTTGGGCATAAAGATACAGGTGACGGGAACCCGGCGGCGTTCTATTTGTTCACCCAAGTCAACGGAGGGTTGGCTTACCGAACAAAAGCGATGCGCCGTTTGGAACAAATGGGAGTAACCCGAGGGTACTGGGTCCCAGACAGAGAGGCGCCTTATCGGGGGAAAAGCCAGGCATGGAGCAACACTGTGGTAGCGGGTCTATGGGCGGCTCGGAAGTTTGGATCGTTTAAGGATCTTGAGTCAAACAAAAAAAGGCTAGGCAAGCCAGACGTGAGAAGTCATGAAGAAGACTGGTTATATGTTCCAAATGCTAAAGAGCACGGCAATAAGAATTTAGTGTTTCGGCGCAAAGCAAGGGCAGGCGGTAAGGACTATACAGACAAACCCTTACCACCTGGCGCATATAAAAAGATGGGAGGCAAGAAATCGTACCTAAAGCGAATGATTCAGCAACTAGAAGATACGCCGGTACTGCCTAAAAAATATGATTTTGAATTTGCGGTGGAGGCATCGCATAATAAGAATCTAGAGAAAGTCTTCAGCGAAGTATTCGCTAAGGAGATGAGCAAGTGGGTGGGGGCTCAAAAACTGCTTTATGGATAATAGGAAAGTTTTGGGAAAAGATCTGTTTAATGCTGTTCGCAATATTGCGATGTTCTAGCTGAGTCTCTGGGGCACAGCGAGTGGTCAGGTAATGGATCCATGAGCGCAAATTTCCATGCATGTAGAGTTTTGTCGGCTGGCATTGAGGGAGAACGGAACGCGCACACTCAAGCGCGACACCTTCTTCAATCAAGCTTTTATAAAGCTCTTGAGCATCCCAGAGATGCTTTTCGATCATCTTGGTAAGGCGCTCGACCTTCCAGTCCGGTAGGTCATCATGACTGGCCTGCTTGTTTTTGGAATCTTGGGAGCGGAGATGGAAAGGGGCGATCAATTCCAACTGATTCACATTGGAGTATCGCTGCGAGAACTCTTGAAAACTAAATCCTTTGCCATGGCGCAGAATCTGCGGGCTAATAGCTCTGGTCGTGGTGATTTCCACCGCGAGGGTAGCCATCTCAAACGGGCTAACATGGCCCATACGCAAGAGATAACGCAGTAGTCGAGGCGCGGTTTCAGGATGCCCTTGGTTGATAGGGTTGCTTACCCTGGCCATATCGACGATGAGCTCTTCGGCATTTGGAGTGCAATGAACAAACTTCGCGGAATGCATAGTGTGTGAGACCCGCAGCGGATCGGTTTTAATGAAGGCTGAGACTTGCGGACACCCGGTTTTAATAGGGTGCAAAATCGTTCGGCAGTCTTTAATGCATAGTAAGCGCCCACGATTGAGATTTGCTATTTGGGCTCGAGGCTTCGACTTAAGTTTGCGCCCGCACGCTAAAAGTATTTGAGAACGATTCTCAACTACTCCAGTCTCATGCAATTACAAAACTTAATGATATTTACAAAGCTTAATATTTAAACCGTTGATTTCTGCGCGTAATCCGGCAGAATGGCTACGGAAACCCCTGAAAAATAGTTGCTCCCCTGTGATGCTTGAGCGGTAAACCCCGCAACACACCTCACACTCTCCCCGCGGCCACCATTGCCAGACAATGCCGCAGAGCACGAAACAGGCCCAATCTGCCGCAGCCTGTGCCAATAGGCGCACCGGCCCTGAAATAAAAAGAGAAAAGAAAAAAGCCCGGCCGTGCACTTTTGACGGTGTACAATTTGGGGGAACATTGAAAACCGAATCTCTCAAGGGGTGACGCTTGCCCCTGCTGCCGCTGGAAACGATGCGGCGCGGGGCTCATCAATCGCACACCGCTCCCCATGCATCCTTTAGAAATCGGTGCCGCGGCTCACGTCTTAGCCGCTATTGCTCGCCTATGGGCCGTTGCCGGCGACCTTTTCACTGCCGGCGCCATCCTTTGGGCGCTCGACACCTTGGCGCGAGTCGTTCGCGCAACCTATGCCGCCGCCGTTGCGACGTATCAAGCCGGCCGCCTATGCGGTCAGATTTGGCGCCGCGATCTGCTGCCTCTGCTGCTGTTGACCTTGAAAGTTTGCCGCGCCGTTTGGCGTCGGATCCACTGGCCAACCGTGGCAAGAGTAGCCGTGGCCGTTGTGGTTTTCTCCGTGGCCTCGCTGATGTTTGCCCGTCGCCTAGTGATCACCGCTAGCGCGGCCCTAGGCGCCCGCTTCGCCGCGTGGATCACGCGGAACGATCCAAAGCCCACCGTGGCCCTTCTGTTGCCCCCTGTGGCCCCGTTGCCGGCCCCTGTTCCCCCCGTGGTAGCCGTGGCCGCCGTGACCC
>MDTB01141690.1_pt1 | contig 13654 bp, 15 predicted proteins | sample 811161 | NCBI WGS metagenome assembly MDTB01 (sample SAMN05326650, study PRJNA326480) | marine metagenome | isolation source: seawater | place: Mediterranean Sea | collected 2009
AGTAAGTCCATTTTCTTTAACCTGTTTAGGTATTAAATGTTTTTTAGCAATTTGTACTTTTTCATCATCGATATATCCTCTGAAATCAATCATTTCCATTCTATCATATAATGCTGGAGGAATATTATCAGGATAATTAGCAGTTGCAATGAACATTACTTTACTTAAATCAAAGTCCACTTCAAGGTAATGATCGCTAAATGCGTGATTTTGTTCAGGGTCTAATACTTCAAGCATTGCAGATGAAGGATCTCCTCTAAAGTCAGAGCCAAGCTTATCAATTTCATCAAGCATAAAAACTGGGTTATTTGTTTTTGCTTTTTTTAGTGATTGAATGATTCTTCCTGGTAAAGCTCCAATATAAGTTCGTCTATGACCTCTTATTTCTGCTTCGTCTCTAACACCACCTAGTGAAATTCTCACAAACTCTCTTCCCATAGATCTTGCAATTGATTTACCTAGTGATGTTTTTCCAACTCCGGGAGGTCCTGTAAAGCATAAGATAGGTCCTCTAACAGTCTCTTCTTTAGTCACTTTCTTTTTAAGAGAGCGCACAGCTAAATATTCTAGTACTCGTTCTTTTACTTTAGGTAATCCATAATGATCATGATCTAAAGTTTTTTGTGCTTCTTTAACATTTAAGTTATCTTTACTAGATTTGCTCCAAGGTAATTCAGTGAGCCATTCTAAGTATGTTCTCGCTACTGAATATTCTGGAGATTGTGGAGAAATTCTACCAAGACGATCTAACTCTTTGTTAGCAACCTTGTTTGCTTCTTCACTCATTTTGACATCATCAATTTTTTGCTTTAATTCATCTAGCTCAACTGTTTGGCTATCTTCCCCTAATTCTTTTTGAATAGTTTTCATCTGTTCACGCAAGTAGTATTCACGCTGCGTTTTTGAAATTTCATCTTGAACTTCAGTTTGTATTTCTTCGCCTAATTTAATTCTTTGAATCTCTTTTTGAAGCAGGTTGGTAGCATTTTCTACTCTTTTCCTAATATCTAGCTCCTCTAATACTTCTTGTTTTTCTGAATTAGAAACTGATAATAATGAGGTAGCACGATCAGCTAACCTTGAAGGTTTATCAATGTTAGATAACATACCTGCATGTTCTTCATTAAGATTTGGAGATATTTTTATTAATTCAGTAAATGAATTTTTTAAATTTTTAGCTAATGCTTCAATTTGGACATCTGGAGTAGTAATTGATTCTGGTATTCGTTCCACATCAGCTCTAAAATAAGAATCATCATAATTTAATTTTAAAATTTTTACCCTTTCAACTCCTTGGACAATAGCTGATTTACTGTTATCGGGCATATCAAAAGTTTTGAGAACCAATGCAAGAGTCCCATAAGAATATAAATCTGATTCTTTCGGGTCTTCAATTGAAGCATCTTGTTGTGCAACTACCACTAAATATTTGTTATCAGATGGCAAGTCCTCAATAAGTTTTAAAGATTTTTCTCTTCCAACATAAATAGGAATAACTTGCTGCGGGAAAAGTACCGTATTTTTTAACGGCATTACTGGGTATTTTTTTGTTGTATCTACATTCATAATATTATTGTTGCAAAAACTGTGCCTTTCTTTTTAAAAACGTTAATTTTTTATCTAAATAATAGTTCTATGCCAATATGGCACTTAAGTATGCTATTTTAATGATATAGAATAAATAAAGTCATTAAAATTCAATTTATTTAACTTTACATCATTTTGGTTTCCTACAGCTTTGACAAAATAGATGCTATTACTAAACTCAACTACGCCTCCTAAAAGACCGTAATTTTCTTTTAATTCTTTTGCTGCATTTCTATTTAACATATTTGGTACTTCATAAGTTCCATATAGTTCAACTATGCTTATATTTTTGTTTTCTAAAGTATCCTTTTCAATCTCAGTTATTGATTTGCCTTCTTGAAATTGATCAATCCAACGCTGGATATTTTGATCTGCAGAACCTTGAATATTGGAAAAAAGCACAACACTAAAATCACTACTTTGATTTAACGAAATTTCTAACAATCTAAATTGTTTTTCTGAAATATTTGCAGTCCATGTATTAGGAAGTTTATAAGTAATATTTTGTACCTGGCTTCTTCCATAAAAATTATCTGTTCCATTTACTGATATGAAAGAAATGAACCCGCAAAAAAATAATATTACAGCTAATGTAATTACTTTTCTAAGCATCATTAAATACCATTCTTGCTTGCTCATCTGCATGATAAGAACTTCGAACCAATGGTCCAGACTCAACAACCTTAAACCCGATAGAATATCCATAGTCTTTATATTCTTCAAACTGCTCTTTAGTGATATAATCTTTTACTCGAAGATGATTTTTTGTTGGCTGTAAATATTGACCTATCGTGAAAATTTGGACACCTAAGTCAACTATTTGTAACATTGTATTCTTTACCTCATTTACTTTCTCACCCAAACCAACCATAATTCCAGTTTTTGTTCTTAATCCATAAGATATTGAGCTTTCCAATACTCCCAATGACCTTTTCCAATTAGCTTGTGCTCTCACAGCCTTACTAATTCTTTCAACACACTCAACATTATGACTAAAGATGTCTGGGCGTGAATCGAACACTGTTTTCAAAGCAAATTTATCGCCTTTGAAATCAGGGGTTAAAACTTCAATGGTACATTTTTGATTTACTTTTTTAGTTTGAGTAATAGTTTCTGCCCATATTGATGCTCCATAATCTCCTTTGAGGTCATCACGATCTACAGATGTAATTACCACATGCCTTAGTCCCATTTTTTTTACTGCTTGGGCGACTCTGATAGGTTCTAATGGATCATTCCAGGTAGGTTTTCCAGTTTTAACAGAACAAAAACCACAAGCCCTTGTGCAAGTATCTCCTAAAATCATTAATGTTGCCGTTTTTCTATTCCAACATTCATAAATATTAGGACATCTTGCCTCCGCACAAACAGTATTTAAATAACTTTCCTGGACCATCTTTTTAACAGATTTATAATTTTTATCTGTCGAAATATTGATTTTTGGTTTATGTGGTTTTGAATGAATCATATTAAAATAATTGGTTAAAATATTTAATAACCTCTGTTTTAATATCGTTCATAGGAATTTTTTTTCCAAGCTCTTTATGCAAAGAAGTCATCTCAACACCCTCAATCCCGCAAGAAATAATATTATTAAAATAGTTTAAGTCGGTAGAAACGTTTATTGCAAGACCATGCATAGTTATTCCTCTTGATACATGAATACCAATACTTGCAATTTTTTTATTGTTCGTCCATACCCCAGTTTCTTTATATGGAACATGGCTATCTATTTTAAAATCTGCTAATGTTAGCTGAATAATTTCTTCAATTTTTTTAACATAAGCTTTTACTCCAATATTTTTCTTTTTCAAATTAAAAATCGGATAGAAAACAAGCTGTCCAGGTCCATGATAAGTAACATCTCCTCCTCTATTTGTTTGTACTATAGTACAACTATTATTTAAGATATTATTACGATTGGCATTTTTTCCTAAGGTATAAACATGATCATGCTCAACAATAATTAATGAGTCTTTTGACTTATTAATTGCTATTTGCTCACGCAAGTTTTCTTGAATTTTTAATGTATCTTTATAATTTAGTCTTTGTAAATCTTGGATTTTGAAGAGCATTTATTTTAATTGCATTAATGTTTCAAAAATTGCTTCAGAAAAAGTTGGATGAGGATGAATAGAGTCCAAAATATTATTTACGGTTAATTCATTGCGCATCGCTAAACTGAATTCTGATATCATTTCAGTAGCACTTGAACCAATGATATGTGCACCTAAAATTAAATTATTGGTTCCAATGTAAATTTTTATAAATCCATCAGTGGAGCCTGTTGCAACAGCCTTCCCGTTTGAATTAAAAAAAGATTTTGCAATATTGTACTCAATATCATTGTCATCTAATTGCTGTTTTGTCATTCCTATAGAAGCGACTTCAGGTTTAGAGTAAGTACATGCAGGAATACCACTATAATCAATTTTTTTTGGATTAAGATTTGCAATATGTTCCACTACAAACAAACCCTCAGCAACAGAGACATGTGCAAGCCATGGAGCGCCAATAATATCACCAACGGCATAAATATTCTTTACATTTGTTTCATAATTCTGATTTACTGCTATATGATTATCCTTTGCTAAAGACACCCCAATGCTATCAAGACCTAGTCCTAAAGAATTACCTTCAACGCCAATAGAAACTAAAATATTATTATCATCGATGTTGTCAGCAACAACACCTGTCTGAACATTGATTTTTTTTCTTTTAAATACTTTATGCATCCACTGTGATATCTCTTTATCTTCATTTGGCAAAAGAGAATCTTGTGCTTCAATAAGCGTAATTTTTACGCCAAGAGCATTGAAAAAATATGCAAATTCAACACCTATTGCACCTGCACCAATTATTGTCAGTGAATCTGGAAGGCTTTTCATTTTAAAAATATCTTTTGCCGACATTACCTGCTTTGAAGAATCTTTTAAATGATTTAGTTCACGAGCTTTTGAACCTGTTGCAATGATAAATTTTTCACCACAAAGAATATTACCATCAACTTCAATTGAAGATGTATTTATAAATGTTGCTCTTCCGGGGAAAAAATCTATACCTAATTTCCTAACTTGGAAATGTAATCCTTTAGATAATCTTTTTCTTGCTTGTATAGTTTTTTGTAACATTGTATTGAAATGAATTTTTGGTTTACCAATTTCAATACCATAACTATCAGCATTTTCTATTAAATCTATTACTTCTGCATTTTTTAAAAGAGATTTTGTTGGAATACATCCCCAGTTTAAACAGACGCCGCCTAAATCGTTATCATCGATAATTGCTACGCTCATCCCTAACTCTGCAGCTCTGAACGCTGCAGTATAACCTCCAGGACCACCTCCGATAATAATTAATTGGTACTTTTTCAAAGATCCTCTAAATATTATTCATTTCAATAAGCTTCAAAAATTCATTACGCGTTGATTCTTTTTCTCTAAAAATTCCTAACATGGAACTGCTTGTTGCAATGCTATTTTGTTTTTGAACTCCTCTACTGAGCATGCAAAAGTGTTTTCCTTCTAAGACTACTGCAACACCTCGAGGATTTAAAACATCTTGAAGACATTGAGCTATTTGATTGGTTAAACGTTCTTGTACTTGCAATCTTTGAGCAAAGAGATCTGTAATTCTAGCAAGTTTAGATAATCCAATGATTTTTCCATCTGGAATGTATCCTATATGTACTTTTCCGTAAAACGGTATCATATGGTGCTCGCATAGACTGTAAAATTCAATATTTTTAACAATGACCATATCCTTTGATTCGCCTTCAAATATTGCATTATTAATGAGTTTGTCAAGATCTTCTTTGTAGCCTTTAGTTAAAAAATTCCAAGCCTTGGCTACCCTTTTTGGTGTATTAATTAATCCTTCTCTGGTTGGATCTTCTCCAAGAATTTCAAGAAGATCTCTTGTATTTTTTTCTAGTTTTTTTTGTTTTTCTTCCTTCAATGTTCCCCCAAATAACTCGCCGGTTTTATTTTATCTTTTAATGCCCATAATGCAAAATAAATAATTGGTGTATCAATTAAAGCTACTAAAACCTTGAAAAGCCATCCCATCATCCAAAGGCCATAGAAGCGTTCCCATTCAATAACACCAGCAGAACAAAGAATGATCAAAATTACTGATGTATCTACTAATTGAGAAAACATGGTTGACGCATTGTTTCTAAGCCATAAGTATTTTCCCTTTGTAAGACGTTTCCAAAAATGAAATATTCTTACATCTATTAATTGTGCTGTTAAATATGCTACCATAGATGCAAAAAATGCAGGACCAGTCAGACCAAAAACTTTTGTAAATGTTTCACTATCTATCGGGGACCAATCTACTGCAGTAGCATTCATAGCAACCATAACAAGTAAGGTTGTAAAAATACTTGCAAAAAAACCAGAGACTACTACTTGATTAGCTCGCTTTTGCCCATAAAGCTCAGAAATCAAATCAGTAACTAGAAATGTCACTGGATATGCAATGATTCCAACAGATAATTCAAAGTTTAATCCTAAAAAATTCCAAGTAAAAAATTTTTGAAAAATCAGATTGCATGCTACTAGCGAGGCTATAAATATTCCAGTAAAAATTAGATAAAGTCTTTCTTGAAAATCATTCATCATTTGGCCCATAATAATCAGTATAAATTGTTGGAGTTTCTTCAATACGAATTCTGTGCAGGGTGCATCCTTTTAAACGCTTGGTAATTTCTTCCCATATAAAAACTACCAAAACTTCCGTTGATGGCTGTTTACCCTTAAACCAAGGAATGTCTTTTTCAAATTGAGAATGATCTAAGATATCAACAACGTGAGTTTTAACGACTTTTTTTAGATGACCTAAATCTACAAGAAATCCTGAATCTGGATTAATATCTCCTGTGACGGTTACATGCAAAGTATAATTATGGCCATGGACTTGGGTATCTTTGCCAAAAACTTCCCAATTTTTTTCTTCACTCCATTTATCATTTCCGTACTGATGAGCTGCACAAAATGAAAAAACTTTTGTAAGAAATGTTGTATTTTTATTATTCATAGGGCCTTTAATTTATTTAAATAAAGTCCTTCTTCCAACAACAGATGTAATTGGACATAAATTTGGATTAAAATTTCTTGCAGTACAATACTCTCTACCATAAAAAATTATTTGAAGGTGAAGTTTACTCCACTTCTCTTTTGGAAAAAGTCTTTTTCCATCACGCTCTGTTTGAGTTACGCTTCTTCCACTTGAAAGTCCCCATCTATACATTAATCGATGAACGTGCGTATCAACAGCAAACGCTGGATGACCAAATGCTTGTGACATAACTACTGATGCAGTTTTATGTCCTACTCCAGGTAATTTTTCAAGTTCTACAAAATTACTTGGAACGCGTCCTTTAAATTTTGTCAAAAGAATATTTGATAAGCCTAAAATATTTTTAGCTTTTGCTGGACCAAGTCCGCATGGCTTAATGATACTATATAATTCCTCATAAGATAATTGAATCATTTTTTTTGGAGAATCAGCTTTTTTAAAAAGAGATGGACTAATTTTATTTACAGATTTATCAGTTGAATTTGCAGATAATAAAACCGCTACTAAAAATGTGTAGTCATTTGAGTGATTTAATGGAGCTTCTACTTTGGGATAAAATTTATCAAGCTGTTCAATAATAAATTTTACTTTATCTTTCTTGAGCATCAATGCTAAAGTTCTTTTAGTGCCTCGTAAGTTAACGACTTAGGCCTTGTTAATGGCATTCCCATTGCTCTGGCCAGTACCATCTGTGAAACAATGCCTAGAGATCTAGACATACTAAACAAAACAGTATAAAATTGAAATTCTTTAATGCCATAATGATATAGTAGTGAACCAGAAGCTGCATCAACATTTGGCCATGGATTTCTTGCCTTCCCATGTTCTTTTAGAACATCTGGAACTATATCAAATAACTTCGACACCACATCAAAAACATCGCTATCCTTAATATTAGCTTTACCAAAGTTCATAAATGCAGTAAATCTTGGATCTGGACATCTTAAAACAGCATGACCATATCCAGGAATAACTTTACCTGAGTTTAATCTATCCCATGAAAATTCTTTCAATTGCTTATCAGATGGGACTCCATCATAATTATCTATTATATCTAATACAAACTTCAAATTATTTTGGTTAGCTAATCCGTGGAGAGGGCCAGCTAGTCCATTCAATCCTGCAGATAAAGAATAATATGGATCAGATAATGCTGAATTGACAGTTAAAGCACTGAATGTACTTACATTTCCTCCCTCGTGATCACAATGTAACATTAGATACAATTGCATCATTTTTAACATATCTTCGGAGGAATCAAAACCCATCATTTGTAAGAAATTTTCCGACCAATCGATAGAATCTCCCGAAGAAATTCTCTCACCTTTATCAAAACGCATTCTATAAATAGCAGCACCAATAGCAGGTAATTTTGCAATAATATTAAGGCCGTCATCAAGGGTAGTTTCCCAATAATCGCCTTTTGAAATTACAAGATCGTATGCCTTCGCAAATTTGCTTTCTTTTTGCATTGATAAAATAGCAGTATTAAACATTGCCATTGGATGCGAATCTTTGGGCATGCTATCTAGAACATCCCAAACATAACCTGGAACTGTACTTTTTTCTTTTAATTCTTTTTGTAAGTCGAGAACATCTTCTTCATTGGGTAATTCACCAATTAATAAAAGATATAAAACTTCTTCAGGTTTTAGATGAACCAGATCAAGAATGTGTTGCCCTCTAACGTGGAGACCAGCGTCAGCGGTAACTGAAGATGTATCGCAAACCATTCCTTTAACGCCTTTCATACCAGAATATGCTTTTTCTATAGTAACAGTACTCGTAACTTGGTCTCCTTTTTCATCAAGGAGTTGGCGATAGTTATACCTCCAATCTGGAATTTTTTTTGATAGACTTTCTTTTAATTTCCCCATTACTATATACAATTTAAGTTTTTAATTGCATTTTGTGTAACTCTTTATACAATCCACTTTTATTGATCAACTCTTCATGTTTTCCTTCTTGAACAATCCTTCCTTTATTCAATACTAAAATTTTACTAGCATTATGTACAGTAGATAATCTATGTGCAATAACAATCACTGTTCTTTGATGCATCAAATTTTCTATAGCAGATTGAACATGCTTTTCAGATTCACTGTCAAGGGAAGAAGTTGCTTCATCTAAAATTAGTATTGGTGGATTTTTGACAATAGCTCTTGCAATGGCAATTCTTTGTTTTTGACCACCTGATAAAGAAACGCCTCTTTCACCGATTATAGTATTATAGCTTTCAGGAAGTTCAACTATAAAGTCATGGGCATTTGCAGCTTTTGCAGCTTCTTGTATTTTTTCATCAGAAATATTATCAACTCCGTAGGCAATATTTGCTCTGATGGAGTCATCAAAAAGAAATGTTTCTTGGGTAACAATACCCATTAAAGATCGTAAAGAACTAATTTTTATATCTTTGATATCGACTCCATCAATGGTAATTGAACCTCTAATAGTGTCATAAAATCTAGGAATCAAGTCAACTAAAGTAGATTTACCTGCGCCGCTTGGTCCTACTAAAGCATAAATTTCTCCTTTTTTAATTTTAAAGTTAATGGCATCTAGCACTTTATTATCATCTTTACTATAAGCAAATGAAACATCATTAAAAGAGATATTTTTATCCAAATCGCCTATATTTTTAGCATTATTTTTGTCGACTATATCAGATTTTATATCCATAATTGCAAAAACTCTATCTGCTGAAGCAAGGCCATTTTGTAGCTCATTAACAACATTGGTTAAATGTTTTAAAGGTTGAAAAAGGCTAAACAATAGCAAAATAAATCTTAAAAAATCTTCTGAACTGATAGATTGAATAACAAGAACATCTCTAGCTCCTACCCATAGTAGCAATGCAGCAATTGTAGCTCCAAATGTTTCAGAAACAGGCGAAGAAACAAATCTCAATCTATCCCTTCTGAGCATCAGTCTGTAATACTTTTGAGTTTCTTTTGCAAACCTACTAATTTCAAATCCTTTTGTGGCAAAAGCTTTAACTATTCTCATTGATCCAATAGTTTCAGCTATCATTGATGTCATTCCTGCTAATTGCGCTTGACTTCTTTTTGACCTTCTTCTGATGCTATGAGATATTCCGAAAATTATAATACCACTTATTGGAATAATTAATAATGCTATCAATGCTAATTTTGAACTGACAATAAAAAGTAAGCTCATAAGAATAATAATATTTATGGGTTCAACAAATAATTTTTGAAACATTATAGATAGTGAATTTCTCATATTATCGATATCATTCACTAAAACGGCTGTTAATTCGCCGGATTTATTTTTATTAAAATAGGATAATGACAGGTAATGAAAATGACTATAAAGCTTATTTCTTAAATCACGAATTAATTTGTATTGAACTACAGATAGTGTAATATTTTTTATATAAAGAGAAATATTTTTAGCAGAAAAGACAACTATTAGAGCTAAACACACAGATGATACTGTACTAATTGCTGTATCTTTCAATAATAAACTATTTGAAAATAACTTTAAACGATCATTCATTGTTAAATCGTCTAAGTTCAGCAATCTTTGATTTTCAATTAACATCTCATTAAAATCAATTAAAATATTGTTGATCATTGTCGCAGTAATCCAAATTGATGCACTATTAAAGATAACAAAAAAGAATGCTGCAAAAGTAGATAAAAGTAAGAAAGGCCAATGCCCTAATACAAATTTAAATAATCTTTTTAATGATGATTCTTGCATAATTAAGGTTTATAAATCATTTTAGAATGACGAATATCTGCTTCAAAAAATTGCTTTCCTGAAACACTAAATCCCAGTTTTCTATAAAAATCTACCACTGCTTCCTGTGCATGTAAATATATGATTTTATTTGAAGAAATTTGAGATAAAATAAAATTCACAATCTCTTTTCCTATTCCAAAATTTCTATATTTTTTCAACACCGCAAATCTCTCAAGCTTAATTCCATAACTACTTTCTCTCCACCTACCAGTTCCCACAGGAGATTCATCATAATAACAAATTACGTGGAATGCTATATCTTCATTTTCAAGTTCAATATCTAAAGGTACATTTTGCTCTTTAACAAAAACTTCTTTTCTTATACTAAGAATGTCTTCGTATTCTTTTTTATTTTTTACTAATTGTATTTTTAAATTCATTTTAACAATTTTGACAATATATAATGTTTATTCGTACACTGACAACTATTCTTACTTTTATTTGCTTATTATCTGTTTATTATGCAAATGATAAGTATTCATCCTTCAAGGACCTAAAAAAGATTCCAGATGGAATGAATATTATTCATGTTGGAAATAGTAAAACAGCAATTGTAGCAGTACATGGGTTTTACCCATTTTATTGGGCAGAGATCCACCATGAATGGGTGCAACCTTTTAATTATCTAGTTAAAAAAAATATCAATACCTTTTTTTACAAATACGATTGGAATGAATGTCCAAGTACGGTTTCTAAACACTTTTCAAACAAACTTCAGAAACTAATTCAGGATAACCCTGAAATTAATAATTGGCAAGTGGTTGGTCATAGCATGGGTGGAAGCGTTGTGATGTTTACAAATCAGTCTTTTCCTCCAAATGAAAATATCACTTTCAATACAGTAGCTACACCGGTCAACTATGAAAGAGATAAAACGTCATTTTTAATTAGACTTTATGAATCTATTTTTACTAAGAATTGTTCAGAAAATATTAATAGTCTTGATAAAGAATTTGAAAATGGGTTCACAAATGAGCATGTTCAATGGAGAAACTTGAAAGAGTACGACTCTCAATTTAAAAATTATGATTTTGATCCTTATGATAGGATAATCAAAAATTCTACTGTATTCCAATTTCCTGATAGCTTAAACGGAGAAAGAGTTGGGCATACCTCTAGTTTATATTTTTCTATTTTAGAAATTATCAATTAATTCAATCGATACCGGACAATGGTCAGATCCCATTACATCTTCATGAATATCAGCATCTGATACTGAATCAACAAAATCTTGATTCACAAAAAAATAGTCTATTCTCCAGCCAATATTTCGCTGTCGTGCACCAAAACGATAAGTCCACCACGAATATCTATCTGGTTCATCGTGGAATAGTCTAAAAGTATCTACATAACCATTATCAACATATTCATCTAACTGAGCTCTTTCAATTGGCATAAAGCCAGAATTTTTTTCATTGGCTTTAGGATTTGCTAAATCGATAGGAAAGTGTGCAGTATTCCAATCGCCTGCAACTACCACATTAATTCCTGATTCAACTTGCTCGTTGAGTATAACTAAGAGGTCATCATAAAAGTCTAATTTATATTGTAATCTATGTTCATCTTTTTGCCCATTTGGAAAATAAATATTATAAAGTAAAAAATTATCGAATTCAGTTATAAGCACTCTTCCTTCTCTATCATATTTTTCTATGCCAAGTCCATATTGTACATCAAGGGGTTCTTGTTTACAAAAAGTAGCTACTCCACTATAACCTTTTCTAACTCCTGAATGCCAATAACCATGATAACCATCAATGCTTTGAAGAGATTCTGGCAATTGATCAAAATTTGCTTTGGTTTCCTGAATACATAAAATATCTGGAGCAACATTATCCATCCAATTTAAGAAACCCTTCTTTTCGATTGCTCTTACTCCGTTTACGTTCCATGAAAAAAGTCTCATTGATTGAATAACTCCCTTTTATTTTTAAAATATATTGATAAATTTAACCATGAATTACAAAGAAGATTTCAAAAAAATCATTGATGAAAATAATATAGTCCTTTTTATGAAGGGTACCAAAGATATGCCTGTTTGTGGCTTTTCAAAAACAGTGGTAAGTGTCTTAGACCATTATGGAGTTGAATTCCATGATGTAAATATTTTAGCCAACGAAGGAATGCGACCTGCTCTTGCAGAATTATCCGGATGGCCAACGTTTCCACAATTATTTGTAAATGGTAAATTACTTGGTGGATGCGACATTACAGTTGAAATGCACGAAAATGGTCAGTTGCTTGACGCTTTAGACGTTAATTCGTGAGTTTAGAAAGTCTATTGTAAAAACAATATCTTAGGTATATATTTTGCTACGTTTTTGGCCCGTTCGTCTAGTGGTTAGGACTCATGGTTTTCATCCATGCAACAGGGGTTCGATCCCCCTACGGGCTGCTCCACTCTCACAAAACATATATGATCCAATTATATTAAAATAAAATTAAACCGACCAGTCGGTTTTTTCTTGTATTTGTAAAAAATATGTATTTAAATTATATAGTCAATATGAGTTAGTTGAGGCGGGGGAAATCCTTGATTGGTTAATATTGTTCTGTTTATATCTCAAATTTTTTAACTATCCCCCCCCGCCTGTCTCATTTTTAAATTGGGCTATGGTCTAATTGGCAAGGCACCGAACTGTTAATTCGGATGATTCTGGTTCGAGTCCAGATAGCCCAGCGGCTATTTATTTGAATTAAGAAGTTCTAAAGCAGCTAGTCCCACCTCAAAACCTTTATTATAGTCATTATCTCTACTTCTTTCAAAAGCAAGTTCTGCATTTTGACAAGTTAGCACCCCAAAAAGAATTGGTACTTGAGATTGAATTGAGATATCCATAATACCCTTTGATACAGCTTGGCATATGAAGTCATAATGATCGGTTTCGCCTTTAATTACGCAACCAAGAGTAATAACTGCGTCGTATTTTGAGTAAAGATAACTACCATAATCTGGGTTATTTAAACACGATCTTGCTGCGGCAGGTAATTCAAAAGCACCAGGTACACTAATGATTTTAATTTCTTTATCACCAAGAGCTCTTTTACAACCTTTTAAAAGGCCGTCAACTATTTCTTTATTGAATTCACTTTTTATAATTACAATCATTAGTCTAAAATATGATCAAGTTTTGTTTTTTTAATTGATAAATAATTTTCATTATACTTTGAAGGTTTAATTTTAACCGGTATTCGTTCTGCGATTTTTAAATCATGC
>MDTB01141282.1_pt1 | contig 13653 bp, 9 predicted proteins | sample 811161 | NCBI WGS metagenome assembly MDTB01 (sample SAMN05326650, study PRJNA326480) | marine metagenome | isolation source: seawater | place: Mediterranean Sea | collected 2009
CGCTGCCGGTGCGGTGGGCGCTGTCCAAGACGCAGGAAGACAGCATCGTGTTTTCAGGTTTTGAGGCCCAAAAGGTGTGGAGTCCCGTGACAGGTGGCACTCGCTTGAGGTACAACCGGGATTCGGTTTGGACCCGAGCCATCCCGTTCGCCAACCACTACGAGGTCGTGGCTGAATCCAACGTGCCTCGGCATTGGGTGTTGCCTCAGGCCTGGCGGAGGGCGCAAGCGCGTTTGGCCGCCAACGGCGTGGTCATGACGCAAGTGGCGTCGGACACTGTGGTGTTGGCAAACGTGACCACCGTCGAATCGTTCCACTCGGCCACGAAGCCCTACGAAGGGCACCATCCCTTGACCGTGGATTCCGTGTCGTCGACGGTGTTGCCCGTCCAACTGTACGCGGGTGACTGGCTGATTCCCTCAGACCAAGAGGCGAAGCGCTACCTCGTGGAGGTTCTCGATCCGATGGCGCACGACGCGCTTCTTGTGTGGAATTTTTTCGACGCCGCCCTGCAGCGGAAAGAATACTATTCCGGTTACGTGTTTGAAGACACCGCCGAGGAAATGCTGGACGCAGATCCCGCCCTTCGCGCCAGGTTCAAAGCGGCCCAGTCGGACCACCCGGAATGGGCGGAAAACCCTGGTTTGACGCTGCGCTGGTTGTACGAAGAGAGCCCGCACAACGAGGGAACTGTGAACCGTTACCCTGTCTGCACGTTGAACTGATGTCCTGGTTCAAACCTTGGTCGGAGACCTCGATTCCTTGGCTGGAGCATGCGCATCGCGCCGCACGCGCGTTGCGCAGAGACGTCGCGTATGCCTCTCCTCAGCAAATCAGACAGGCCATTGAATTGGCGTCTCGCCTCAACCCTGGTCCTTGGGGTGGCGAGTTTCAACGCGTGCATGAGGACTCGTGGCAAGGAGCCGTGGTGACGTGGAAGGAGCGGGACGAAGGGACCCTGGTTTGGGTCCACGGCGGGGCGTTTGCCTTTGGCAGCCCCCAAGTGTACCGCGCGGCGGCCGTTCATTTGGCCCGTGCCTCTCGGTGCAGGGTGGTGTTGCCTTCCTACCGTCTGGCTCCCGAGCACACTTACCCGTCCGCCCATGAGGACGTGCATCGCGCGGTGCAACATTGGTCTGCACAAGGCGGGAAGATGGTCCTGATTGGCGATTCTGCCGGAGGCAACTTGGCTTTGGGTGCCGTGGCCCAAATGATGGCCGACGAAGAGGCTGGGGCAGGAGCACTTGCTGGCGTCGCCGTGCTCAGTCCTTGGTGCGATTTGCGCACCAATGCCGCGTCAGTGGCAGTCAATGCCGTGGCGCACAGTCCCTTTGATCACCAAGATGCCGAAGAGTATGCGGCGCAGTATTTGGGCGACCACGACAGGTCTTCTGCAGACGTCAGTCCTTTGCTCGGGACGTACGAGGGATGGCCTGAAATGTACTTGGAATATGCGGAAGACGAGTTTTTGGCCCCCGATGTGGTGGAGCTCAGCCTCAAGCTGCGACAAGACCAAGTGAGCCTCACGGTTCGTTCAGAGCCTCAAGCAGTGCATGGATGGCAGCTCTTGCCAGACTTTCTTCCAGAGTCGAATCGATCCATCACGGCCTTGGCCGCTTGGTCTCGGGCTCAACTCGGCTTGCCTCCACTCACTTGACGTTGTCCAGCGCCTTCAGGACCAATGCGAGTCCATCTTCCATTTCCTGGTCTGTGGCCGTCAACGGTGGGGCCAATCGAAAGGCGTGAGGAACGCTCAGGAACCAGAACATCAAAACGCCCGTCTCGCCTTGTTTGGCGGGCTGCAAACCAGCCGTCACGGCTTGTGACACGTGGTCAGCGTGTTTCATCTCCACGGCCATGAAGGCCCCGATGCGTCGGACCTGACGGACGGCACGGTGTGAGGCGAGGGCCTCTTGCCAGGTTTGACACTGGGTCTCCACCTGTTTCATGTCCACTTGGGCAAGTGCCTTGAAGGAGCCACGAACACCCGCGCAGGCCATGGGGTGCCCCCCGAAGGTGGTGATGTGTCCCAGCGAGGGAGAGTGGGCCAATTGGCTCATCCTGTGCGTACACGTAGCAATTGCGCCCACAGGCATGCCTCCGCCCAGCGCCTTGCCCATGCACAGGATATCAGGCACCACGTCAAACTGACTGAACGCCCAGGTGGTTCCCGTTCGTCCCATGCCGCATTGGATTTCGTCCAAGATGAACATGACGCCGAGCTCTCGACAGGTGTTTGCGAGGGCTTGGAGCCACGCTTTGTCAGGGATGCGGATGCCGGCGTCGCCTTGCACCGTTTCCACGATCACCGCGGCGGTGTTGGGGTCGATGTGTTTCAGGTCCGCCATGTCGTTCCAATTGAGGAAAGACACTTCAGGAAGCAGGGGCCTGAAAGGCGCCTTCCTCGTTTCGTTGGATGACACCGACAAGGCGCCGTGGGTGTTTCCGTGGTAGCCACCTTGCACGCCCATGAGCTTGGTGCGGCCGGTCAGGCGTTTGGCCAGTTTGAGCGCGGCGTCCACGGCTTCTGCACCTGAATTCAAAAAATACACACTGTCCAAATGCGGCGGCAAGGAATCTCGGAGGCTGGCGGCCGCCTGGCGCTGCACGTCTTGGATGAACTCGCCGTACACCATGGTGTGCAGGTTTAGGTCCAGTTGCGCGTGAAGAGAATCGCAGATGGCTGGATGTCCGTGGCCAAAGTTGGACACACCAATCCCGCTGATGCCGTCGAACACTTTTCCGCCTCCTTTCAGGTGAATCCAAGGTCCAGCGGCCCCTTTGACTTCAAGCCCGAGAGGGCGGAGGGTCGTCGACGCCAAACCTTGGCCCAAGAATGGATTGTTGGCGTGGTTCATGGCGTTTGAATGTCCACCCGAATCTCGTCGAAGAACATCCAGCGGTCGTTGCCTTGGCCCAAATGCCACTCGGGAATCGGGGCATGAGGCGCCGCAGCAATCTCGAGGTGACGGGTACGGATCCGTTTATCCAACCGGTAGGTCACCACTTGCACGTCTGTGTCGTCTTCTGCAACGTTCATATCGACCCTCCCTTCGACGTTGAAATCCCGGCCGTCCTTGGATGCAGAGAATTCAACGTAACGTGGGGCCCATATCCAGGGTTTGATGTCCTGGAGCGCATGGATCTCGACCCGTTGCACGTCGCAAACGCGTCCCAAATCAATGCGCGCCACAATGGGAGCACCCCAGAACCCTTGCCATTCCCCCGTGCGGAAGTCATGTCCGCCCTCGAGGCCGTCGATGAGTGCTTGGTCTCCGCCCGCCAGGTATTGATTGTCCGGGGCATGCTCAAGGGTCATGCGCCATCCGTGGTCCACTTTCAGCATGGTGTGCTCCACCGTGTTGGAGGTCAAGCCGTCCAAGGTGGCCCGCGCCGAGATTTGGCTGGTTTCTTGGACTGTCACAGGGCCTTCATAGACTTCCCACGTGGCTCCGTCGTTGACGCAGTAGCTCAACACAGCCTCAGGCTGGATGTGTTGAAGTTGGAACGTGGCGCTCTCGGATTGAAATGTCCTCGACGCTTCAATGCCTGGCACCGCCAAAAAGTCCCGGGATTCCCACCGAGACGTCGGTCGGTCCTCAGGCATCACCCCAAATCGATCGCCTGGTTTGTCCGACATCTTCAAATCCAAGGTTCCCCCTTGCCGGAGTTGTTGGGTGGTGACAAACGACCGAAAGGACCCTTTCGCAACATGGTCATCCAAGTTGGTCCATGTGGCCTGATCGATGTATGGTCGGGTGCTTGCTTTTAGGGCATTCAGGGTGGTGGATTCGCCTTGCGCAGGTCGAACCACCGTCTGCTCAAACAGGGGGCTGCCGAGGACGAGTTCGCCGCTTCCGGGTTCCACGGGGTACATGCCCAAGGCGCTCCAAACGAACCAAGCGCTCATTTGTCCGCAGTCTTCGTTGCCGCAAAGACCTGCTGGGGAATCGTTGTACAGGTTCTTGCAGATGTCCCTGACCCTGTCCGCAGTTTGTGACGGCGCCCCAGCGTAGGAGGCCAAGTAGCTGACGTGATGGCTGGGCTCGTTGCCGTGTGCATATTGGCCCCGAAGCCCGGTGATGTCAGGTTGCACGCGTCCGGTAGTCTGGATAGGGGCACTGAACATGGCGTCAATTTTGGCCAAATAGGCTGAATCACCACCCGCCAACTCGGCTTGGCCTTGGACGTCGTGCTGGGCCGCAAAAAGGTATTGCCATGCGTTGGCTTCCGTGAAGTTGAAGTTCACCTCTCTAGGGTCAAAACCCTCATTCCAAGCGCCTTTCCTCTTGGGCTGGACGAAGCCTCCGGCGGGATTGTACAAGTTGGTCCAGTGGGCGGCTCGGCGGCGGAAACGGGTCTCGACATCGGCCTGGTTGAGGTGGGCTGCCATCCTGGCGATGCAGGCGTCGTCGAAGGCGTACTCCAGGGTTTTGGACACGCTCTCGTGCTCGTGGTCTGAGGGGATGTAGCCAAGCTCTGCGTAGGCGTCGAGGCCGAGGTGCATGCTGTCCGCAGCTTGGACCATGGCTTCGAGGGCCAGGGTTTGGTCCCAGTCGCCGATGTCCCACGCGAGGGCGTCCACCATGACCGGCACGCTGTGGTATCCAATCATGCAGCCCGTGTAATTCGAGGCCAATTCCCACACGGGCAGCTGGCCGCCTTCGCGGTACATCCGGAGCATGGTGCGCACCATGTCCCTGGTTCGGGTCGGTTCAAGCCACGCCAAAAGGGGGTGCAGGGCCCTGTAGGTGTCCCACAAGCTGAAGACGGTGTAGTGATTACCTTCGTCGGGATTCAGCTGATGCACTTGAAGGTCAGTGCCTCGGTAGCGTCCGTCCACGTCGCTGGCCAAATTGGGCACGGTGGTTGCATGGTAGAGTGCGGTGTAGAATGTGGTTCGATCTGGCGGGGTGCCACCCTTCACCTCGATGCGGCCGAGTTGGTTGTCCCAGCGCGCTTGGTTTTGGGCCAAATGCGTCTCAAATCCAAACTCGGGGGCCTCGGCGGCCAAATTGGCAAGGGCCCCCTCGATGTCGCAAAAGCTCAGGGCCACATGCACATTCAATTCGGAAACCATGCCGAAGTCCGCCACGAACACAGGCACCATGGTCATCTCTTGCGCCAGGGTGCCGTCTGCAAGCGTGTCGGATTTGGAGATCACGCCCAATTGATCTCCCCAATCGAAATCCTGGTCGAACTTCATCGCGAAGTACACATGTTGCTCCTCTGCCCAATTCTTGGACACGCGATGTCCCACCAACATCCGCGACCCACGCGGTTCGATGCTGTAATGGACCAAGTCGTCACGGTGCTCCAAGTCCACAATCCAGGTCAGCGTGTCAGGGGTCTCTAGGCGATACCGGTGCACGCCCACTCGTGGTGTGGTGGTGAGCTCAGCGCGGATCGCGTGGTCGTCCAAGGTGACGGCGTAGTATCCCGCGTGTCCCTGTTCTGTGGACTTTCGAAATCCGCTCTTGTACTTGTCCCGCCATTGGTCGCCTTGCCTGAATTGGGTGCAGGGCATGACAAGCACATCTCCGTAATCACTGACTCCAGTGCCTTGCAAATGGGTGTGGCTGAACCCGTAAATCACACTGTCCGTGTCATGGTAGCCACCGCATCCATCCCAGCCTTCCAACCGGGTGTCGGGACTGAGTTGGACCATCCCAAAGGGCGACGTGGCCCCGGGGTAGGTGTGGCCGTGTCCGCCAGTGCCAATCCAAGGGTTGACCTCTTGGTGGAGAGGTTTGACGTGGGTGCCGCACGACGTCCATGCGATTCCGGCCATAGACAGCCAGGTGAAGCATCCAAAAAGCAGGCGGAGTGTCATTCTTGAGGGGGGTTGGGGGTGATGCAGACCTCGCAGTCCATCCGGTTGTGCGGCCCAAAATGCAACACGTTGGGACGGGCAGGTTCATCCAGTGCATTGAACTTGGCCTTCAGGCTGTCTGGAAGCAGGTTGCGGATGTTGTCTTGCCGCTCAGTTCGGCACCGAGTGGTTTCCTTGCGCACCATGGCCAAGACGTTCAAGAGTTGGGCTTCTGGCATGCTTGAGGCTTCCGCCGAATCTTGATGTGCCCTCCAATGGGCCAAACACGCATCTCCCTGCAAGGCCACCTCCATCACGTTTTTTTGCACGTCTGGCTCGAGCGCAAGCGCACTGGAGATTTGGTTGCTCAACCGCATGCCTTCGGTCAGGGCCCTCGTCAGCTGGGCCTGGAGGTCGGTGCCAGCGGCACACATCGCCATCACAACGGCCCACCTGAAGGTGAAAAGGTTCATTCGGCCGAGGTGTGGCAGTCTATCCATGTCTGCAAGTTCGCACGCAAGGCGTTCTCGTTGCGCCACATCTGCGGAATGAAGACGTCTGGCCGGACTGGGGAGGTGTTGGTCCAATCTCCATGGGCCTCGGCCATGTACACTGCTGTAGATATGCTGACCACGATTCCTGATTCGGGCAACATCTTGAGCATGGGGTTGCCCATGGTACCTTCTTGGCCCCCCAAGCACGGCTCCCCAAATACCGGGCCGCGACGTCCTTGTTTGAATGCCCCCGCAAACGACACCGTTGCCGAAGCCGATTCGCCATCCATCAGCAAGCAAACGGGCCCTTTGAAGCGCCAATCCACGAGCGGTTGGACACCGAACTCAAGTGTGTCAAGCTCTCCCAGCGGGAGATTGGCCAGGTCGTAGATGTACCTCGCATCTTGAGAGGTGTCCTTGTGCTTGTCGACCCACCTTTTGCGCAGTCTTCGATAATGTCGGTGGATGTCGCGGCGGGTTTCTGGACTTTGTTTGGCCACCAGGCCAAAAGGAAGCTTGCGTCTGCCCATCGCCACATGCCTCCAAAGCATCTCCATCCTGGCCGATTGCCCACCCGCGTTGCCGCGCAGGTCAATCACCACGGGAAGCCCCAGTTTTTTGGCGCGTTGGAACCCCTTCCAGAGGCGGCGTTGGTACCTGCCAAAACTGCCCTGGGAAAACGAGGAAACGGCCAGGAGGGAAGCCCTTTTCAATCCCAGTGGGTTGTCTTCGTCGGGAAACGTCCATTGCACGGCAGGTTTCCTCTGGGAAATGGGCCGCCAAGCCTTGCCAGCCTTCCGCAAAGGCACGCCATGAGCGGCCTTCACCTTGACGGCGCCAGAAGCCCGGTCCAACCATTGCACGTGCAATGTGTCAGATTGGGTCTGGCCCATGACCCAGGCTGTCAGACTGTGGACGCCAGTTCTGTCCCGACCCACTGGACTCGAGCCTTCCACGTTGCCCAGGTCACGGACAAGGGCGGCACACTCGGAGGCTTCAATGCCATTTAACGAGAGGATGCGAGTCCCTGTGGACAAGCCGTCGACTGCGGATGCAGCCACCCAAAGCCCATTGCCTTCTACGGCCCAGCGAATGGGGACGCTTCCATGCTCACGCTCGACGCCCCACATCCAGTCCCACGCCGACACAGCAGCGTGGCTGTCTTGCAACTTTTGGAGCAAGGCGTTCACTTCCCGCACATGCTCCATGTGGGTCATGTCCTGCCAACCCAACTTGAGCGCGTCGAGCTTCGATTCCCAGTCAGAGGGGGCACAACGCATGAAGGGCGCTGGGTGCATCCGCCGCACCCAGACATCCAAGGAATCAAGGTCGGACTGCGCCATTCCTTGGAATGGCAACAGCAACCACGCCAGCATCCCTGTACGTATGGACCTTGAGAGGAGCGTCAACTTCAAAGCGCGTCGGGGCCTTGGTCGCGTTTTTTTACCATCGTCAAGATGGTCGCCACCGCTACGGTTTCGCCTTCATGGTCGTCCACTTCCACACGGTAGCGGACAATGCCCTTGGCCACGTCTTCGGGCTCGCGACGCTCTTGGGCGATTTTTTCGACCACCGTCAATTTGACGCCGATGGTGGTGCCAGGGTAGACTGGCTTGGTGAAGCGACAATCGTCGATGCCGTAATTCAAGAGCACAGGTCCCTTGCGGGGTTCCACAAATAGGCCAGCGGCTTTGCTCAAGATGTAATACCCGTGGGCCACACGACCCTCGAACATCGTTCCCTCCAAGCTCGTTTCGTCCACGTGTGCGTAGAAATGGTCTCCCGACACGTTGGCAAAATTCACAATGTCCGCTTCGGTGACGGTGTGTCTTGCAGTGGTAACTGTGTCACCAACTTCCAAATCCTCAAAGTGCTTTCGAAACACGTGGGGCTCACTTTCCGGCTGGGCGCCGCCAGGTTGGTATTGCTCAGTCAGCGCTGAGAGCATGGTGGGGTGACCTTGGATGGCAGTGCGTTGCATGTAATGCTTGATGCCGCGCAAGCCACCCATCTCTTCCCCGCCTCCGGCCCGACCGGGGCCTCCGTGCACCAGCAGGGGCATGGGGGAGCCGTGTCCGGTGCTCTCTTTGGCGCAGTCCCTGTCCAGCACCAGGATCCGACCGTGCATGTGCGCGGCGTTGTGGACGAATTCTCGAGCCACTTTGGGATCGTGCGTGGTGATGCTGCAACACAAGGACCCCAGGCCCCTGTTCGCTAGCGCCACCGCTTCTTCCACGTCGTCGTAGGGCATCACAGTGCTCACCGGACCAAACGCCTCCACTTCATGCACCGCAGTTGCTTCGTGCGGATTGGCATGCTTCAGCAACATGGCCGGCAAGAAAGCGCCTCGTTCAGGATTGTCCGCAAGCACATCGGCCTTCTTGTCTTGCCCAAACAGCCACTCGGCTTCCTTTTCCAATCGAGCTACTTGATCAAGCACATCTTGAACTTGGGCTTTTCCAACCAAAGCCCCCATGCGTACACCCTCCTTTTGAGGGTCCCCTACTTGGGTCTTGTGCAACTGAGCCATCAACGCGGCTTGGAACTCCTCCTGAACTGCTGCGGGCACAAACACGCGGCGCACTGCGGTGCACTTCTGACCACACTTGACGGTCATCTCCTTCCGCACTTCTTTGACGAACAAGTCAAACTCAGGGGTCCCAGCCACAGCGTCGGGCCCAAGGATGGCCGAGTTCAACGAGTCGGCTTCCATGTTGAATGGCACGGCGTGTTGGGCGATTCGTGGGTGCTGCCTCAAGCCGACCCCGGTGGAAGCGGAACCTGTGAATGTCACCACATCCCGTTCATCGACGTGGTCAAGAATGTTTCTTGCAGAGCCACACACCAATTGCAACACGCCAGGAGGGAGGATGCCGCTTTCGTGGATAGAGGCGACCACCGCTTCCGTCAAGAAGCAGGTGACGGTGGCAGGTTTGACAATGGCGGGAACGCCCGCCAGCCAATTGACCGCCACCTTTTCCAACATGCCCCACACGGGGAAATTGAACGCGTTGATGTGAACGGCCACCCCTCGCTTGGGAACGAGAATGTGGTGGCCGCCAAACGTGCCCTCCTTGCTGAGTGGCACAAACTCTCCATCGGTGGCGAACGGGGTGTCCGGCAATCGCCTTCTCAAGCTGGCGTTGGCAAACAAGTTTCCGATGCCTCCCTCGATGTCAATCCAGGCGTCGACCTTGGTAGCCCCAGTGGCCCAGCTTAACGCATAGAAATGATCTTTCATGCCATGCAGGTGAAGCGCAAGTCGTTTCAACATTCGGCCGCGTTCTTGGAACGTCATGTTGCGGAGGGCCGCTCCGCCCACTTCGCGTGCATACTTGTAGGCCGACTCAAAGTCAACGCCGTCGGAGGACGCGATGCCGACCACATCCCCGGTTACCGCGTGATGAAGCTCTGTGCCTTGACCAAGACCCTCCACCCAACGGTTCTCGACCAAATTCTGTATCTTGTTCATGTGAAGAGGTTGTGCAACGAAGGTACGGATTCGCTTGTCCGTGTGTGGCATGATTCCGACGGGCGTGGGCGTCTATTGGTCGGCTTTCGACGAGCCTGTTATGTAACAGGTTTAAGTTTGCTGCCCGATGAATCAAATGGAAGCTTCGATGAATTCACAATAATTTTCGGCCAAACTTTTTGGAGAAATCAAAATGCTTTCTCTATCTTTATCGCGTAGTCCAGTTTCACTGCACACTTTACTTAGCATCAGAACAAACAACAAATCCATTCTTATGAAGAACCTTTTCGCAATGACCGCGGCCTTGATGATGGGCTTCGGAGCCACTGCCAGCAACGTTGAGCTGGTCGTGGAAGCCGTTGACAACAATGGCACCGTTCCTGGCAACACATACCGTGTTTACGCGGTGTTGCCTTCTGCCCAACACTCTTTGCACGCTGTATTCGCTGCGGAGGATCACGTGTTGAACGTGGCCACCACGGGCTCTTTCTTCCAGCACCAGTATGGCAGCTACTCTTCTCTTGACATCAACGAGAGCATCGTGGCCATGGAGCCAGGCTTGGCTTTTGACAGCTGGGTGACTGTGGGAGCGAAGAACAGTGAAGACAACAACTTGTGGACCATCGGAGTGGACTACAACAACTTCCTCGCTGGTCAAGAATTGACCGTAACTGACGGCGCTTGGTTCGTGGTTCCTACAGACGTGCAGGCAGCTGCAGCAGTGGGCAACAAGGTGTTGTTGATGCAATTGACCACCGACGGCACTGCCACTGGTGTGTTGAACTTGCAGGGACGCGACGGTGAAGGTGGCACTTGGCGCTTGCACGACTTGACGTTCTCTACAGACGACGCCAAGGTGTTCGGTTGCACCGATGCAACTGCGGCCAACTACAACGTTGACGCCACTTACAATGACGGCTCTTGCGAGGGTGAAGCTACTACTGGCTTGACTGGCATTACCAACGATACCGAGTGGAGCATCTTCCCCAACCCTGTGTTCGAAAGCACGTTCAGTGTGAAGTTTGACCAGGAGTTGATCTTGGGTGAGGAGAACATGGTGATCGAAGCCACTGACTTGAACGGAAAGGTGGTGTTGAGCCACGAGTTCACTCAGGGCGACGTCGTCGGAGGCAACCGCATCTTGGTGAAGCACAACCTCGCTGCTGGCACCTACAACTTGGCTGCCATGCACGCTGACTTCTCTTCTGCCCAGACTTTCGTGGTCACTCGCTAAGAGACGCTACAAATCGATTTAAAAAGGGAGGCTTAGGCCTTCCTTTTTTTGTGCCCTGACATGAGTCCATGTCATCGCCAAGATATCTTTGGTCCATGCAAAGCATCTTCCACATTCATCGTGCGGGCCTGTTGTCTTTGACGCAGTGTCTGCTTGTTCTGATTTCTTGGGGTCAAGCTGGTCAAAAAGCTTTGCTCACAGGGCCCATGGTGGGACATGTGAGCATGCGGTCTGCCCAGCTGTGGGTTCAAGCGGTGGGCCCATCTGAAGTTGTTGCGGAATACATGGCCATGGGGGAAAACCAAGGCCAAGCTTGGTCTGCCACGTCGCCCGTGCGGACCGATGCGAGGTCAGGGCATACCGCCCACATCACCCTCGCCAATTTGGAGCCAGGCACGGCGTACCGCGTCAAGTTCAAGTTGAATGGAAAGGCCATCGATCATGTCCTGGAAGTTTCGACCCAGGTGTTGTGGGATTACCGCATGGACCCTCCGGCATTTTCATTTGTGACGGGCAGCTGCGCATACATCAACGAGCCGAAATACGACCGTCCAGGCACACCTTATGGTGGGGGGTACGAGATTTTCGAGAGCATGGCGGACGAACAACCCGACATGATGCTCTGGCTCGGCGACAACATTTACCTGCGCGAGGTGGACTTTCAATCGTACGAGGGGTTCGTGCATCGGTACACCCACGCCAGACAAACACCTGAGATGAAGCGGTTGCTTCAAGTTTGCCCCAATTACGCCATATGGGACGACCACGATTTTGGTCCCAACGACAGCGACGGCAGCTGGGTGCATGCGGATTGGTCGCGCCAGTCTTTTGAGGCCTTTTGGAGCAACCCCAGCTACGGCCTTCCTGAAGCGCCGCGTTGCGTCTCCACGGCGTTCAGGTTCGTGGACATGGAGTTCTTCTTGCTGGACAACCGGACCTACCGAGTCAACCACCAAAACAAGACCAATGCACCTCAAGTGTTGGGGCAGGACCAAATCGACTGGCTCATCCAGGCCCTTCAAAAGTCAAGGGCACCTTACAAGTTTGTGTGTGTGGGTGGGCAGGTGCTCAATGATGCGGCGGTCTACGAGAATGTCAGCCAGTTTCCCAGCGAACGGCACCAGATCTTGAAGCGTTTGGAAGAAGAGGACATCAGGGGTGTGGTTTTCTTGTCTGGCGACCGCCACACGACAGAATTGTCGGAATACACCATGGGCAACGGCAGAAAAGTGTACGACTTGACTGTGAGTCCTTTGACCAGTCGCGCAGCTCACGCCGCGGACGAACCGAATTCATTCCGCGTGGACGGGACGTACGTCGAGCAGCGGAATTACGCCAAGTTGTCCTTCGACGGCCCACGCAAGCAGAGAACATGCATGGTGGAGATCAAATCGACGGAAGGGGAGACCCTTTGGTCCAAATCACTCGATTGATGGATTTGCACAGCCGTACGGACTACGACAAGGGGACGCTGGACATCGCAGAACTTGGCAACGACCCCTGGGCCACGTTGGAGTCCTGGGTGCAGCAAGCAGTCGACGCGGGCATTCAAGATCCGACCGCGTTTCATTTGACCACCCTGGACCAGGATGGCTTTCCTCATGGGCGCTTGGTCTTGCTTCGAGATACCCGCCAAGGCGAGCTTGTGTTCTACACCAATTACCGAAGCGAGAAGGGGCAGGATTTGCTGGCCAACCCGAAAGCTGGTGCCACGTTTTTTTGGCCTCACGCAGACCGTCAAATTCGGATCCGCGGCACAGTGACGAAAGTGGCTGCCGCGGAATCCGACGCCTATTTTGCGTCAAGGCCCGTGGCCAGCAGGTTGGGCGCTTGGGCTTCTGACCAGAGTCAGGTTGTGGAATCTCGTGACGCGTTGGATGCCCAATTCCAAAAAGTCAAGGCCAAGTTTTCAGACGGTGTGGTTCCCAGGCCGGAACATTGGGGTGGATTCGCCTTGCGACCCTCGGTTCTTGAATTTTGGCAGGGGCGCCCAAGCCGACTTCACGACAGGGTCAAGTGCATTCGCACCAACTCAGGCTGGGACCTTGTGAGGCTTCAGCCCTGAATCAGTCGTCAATTCTCAAGACCAGCCCCTTGAGGTAGCTTCCTTCGGGGTGGAACACATTGACGGGGTGGTCGGGCGGTTGGTGCAGCCGGTGCAGGATGCGCACAGTGCGTCCCGCCTGAATGGCCGCAGCGACAATGGTGTTCGCAAAGAGGGCGTCGTCCACGGCCTGGCTGCATGAAAACGTGAACAGCAAGCTCCCCGATTTCATCATGCCCAATGCCCGCAAGTTGATGCGCTTGTATCCTTGGACGGCTGCATGTCTCGCCGACGCTCTCTTGGCAAAAGCCGGTGGATCGAGCACCACGATGTCGTACTCCGACAAATTCTCCGTTTTCAGGTATTCCATGGCATCTGCTTGGATGCTCTTGTGTTTGGAAACGTCCATGCCGTTGAGGCGGATATTTTCCTCACACACCTCCAACGCACGGGCTGAGCTGTCCAGGCTGTGGACCTCGCTTGCGCCAGCTGACAGCGCAGAAATGCTGAATCCGCCTGTGTAGCTGAACACGTTCAACACTTTTTTTCCCTTTGACAAGGACCCAAGCAACGCACGGTTCTCTCGCTGGTCCAAGA